>ERZ795050.81-NODE-81-length-133674-cov-6.484362_pt1 | contig 133674 bp, 117 predicted proteins | sample MGYA00375134_ERZ795050 | MGnify/ENA primary metagenome ERZ795050 (study PRJEB30179, sample SAMN05720221) | activated sludge metagenome | isolation source: Anaerobic digester | place: Japan | collected 2015-05-26 ... | reverse complement strand
TGCTTTGCCCTGACGATCCTTCGAAGGGCCTTGAGGTGTTGCGGGTGCGGAGCGGGAGCCCGGATGTCGAGGAGATCGACTCGCGGGTATTCAAGTATCAAGGATCGACGTATCTGACGTCGATTTCGCACCTGCGTCCGGCTCGCAGCAAGGACGGTCGCAATTTCACGGTTGCGGACACTCCGGCGGTGTTTCCGGCGTGCCGGGAGGAGGAATTCGGCATCGAGGATCCGCGCATCACCCGGATCGGCGATCGCTTCTACGTCAATTACTCGGCGATCTCGCGGATGGGCATTTCGACGGGGTTGGCGGTGACACGTGACTTTGTGACCTATGAGCGGATGGGGATCATCTTTGTTCCCGACAACCGCGACGTGACGGTTTTTCCGGAGAAGATCGGCGGACTGTATGTGTGCTATCATCGGCCGGTGTCGGGCATGTTCGGCCGGGCGGACATGTGGCTGGCCACGTCGCCTGATCTGCTGCGGTGGGGGGATCACAAGTATGTGGCGGGTACGCGGCCGGGGATGTGGGATTGCCGGCGGATCGGCGGGGGGGCGGTTCCGTTCAGGACGTCCAAAGGCTGGCTGGAGATCTACCACGGGGTTGATGACGCGCAGCGGTATTGCCTTGGGGCGATGCTGGCTGATGGCGAGCGGCCTGAGCGGATCATTGCCCGGTCGCCCGCTCCTGTTTTGTCTCCGGAAGCACCTTATGAAAGGGAGGGCTTTTTCGGGAACGTCGTGTTCACCTGCGGGGCGGTTGCCGAGCCTGATGGCCGGGTGATCGTGTATTACGGGGCTGCCGATTGGTGCGTTGCCGCCGCTGAGACGACGATCGACGAACTGCTGGCGAGTGTTCGGTGAAGACTTGGCGTTGAATCGGGGATAGAATAGATTGTGGATGGGCGTGGGGGGTGTTGAGCTTGCCGAAACGACTGTCCGCGGGGTGTAGACTCCGGACAGACTCCACGACGGGTTGCGGGCGGCAGAGAAGACGGGAGGCGGGTTGTGACTATCGAACTGAGGTGCGAAAGCTGCGGCAAGATGCTGCGTGCCACGAGCGAGCGGGCCGGCACTCGGGCCAAATGTCCGGCCTGCGGGCACGAGCTGTACATTCCGATGCCGCCCGACCAGATCGAAGAGTTGCCCATGACTCCCGAGGACGCCGCTGAGCTGGAACGGGAGCAGGCTTTGGAGGAAGAACGACGGGCGCTGGATCGGGCTCTGATGCGAGAGTCGATCAGCAACGATGAGCCATCTGCGCGCCGAGGGGTTCGTCCGCCCTCGCGTGCCGGGTTCGGCGGCGGGACGGGCGGGGGCAACGCTCGCGAGGCCGTGGTGGCTTACCTGATGGCGATGCGAGATGCCAACCTTGATCTGGCGGCCCAGAAGCTCGCCGTTCTGCGGCGTCAGAAGGCCGAGGCTCTTGAGGTGGTAGACCAATTGGCGACCGATCAACTGCCGCCGCCGAGCCTGGCCAATGTTCCGCCCGGTGTTTATCAGGGCTTTCTGCGAACCCTACGGTCACAGCTTTGATTTGCCGCGAGTGAGGCGGTCGGGGACCAGGCCGGAATGAAAGACGAAAAGCCCGCGAAGCCGTGAGGCAAGGCGGGCTTTTTGATTGCATGCTTGGGCGACTGCTGGTAACCGGTGGTCTTTGCCTGTCGCCGGTTGGGAGTTCAGAGGGACCGAGGTTGGGCCGGCGTTTTGTCGGACTACCGACGGTCTGGAAAACCCGTTGTTATTGGCGCAAGGAGCTTCCGGCGCAATGCCGTCGCGCTCCGCCTTGGGTCGCGGTCTATTTCACGCCTGGGGGGGTCGGCGTTGGTTCCATCTCTTCCTCTTGTTCCTCTTCCGGCATGGTCATTCCGGGTCCGCCCATGCCACCCATGAACATCATCATCATCGGCTTGACCATCTCGGCGGTTGACTGGGCCAACTCGATCGGGACCAGCACGTTGGCCTCGACGGCGGTCGGCTCGACCTGGGTAACCATGATCGACAAAGGAGCGGCGTTGCTCATGTTCAAGGGGATGGGCATCATTTGACCGGTCTTGGCAAAGACATCCGAGATGGTCGAGAGCAACTGGTCGACGCTGAGGTACCCTTCGCCGATTCGTTTGGTGGCCGGGAGGCGATCGGCGATCATCTTGATGGCCTTGCGGTCGGCCAAGGGCGCCTGATTCTTCTGTACCATGTCAACGACCTGGGCAAACCGCTTGGCCCCGCCGCCGAAGGTAATCGCGACGTTTCTTTCGCCGACGGAGGCGATGCGGATGATGATGCCTTCCTGTCCGAGGACGTTCTTGAACTGCTCGAGCTGCTCTTCTTCGAGATCGGGGATCTTGGCGAGGTCGATCACGAAGTGATCCACGGCCGCACCGGTCAGTTTCTCGGCGTTTTCCTTGAGCTGGATCGCCTCGTCGATGGTCTTGGAGTCTTCCTCGGTCAGCGAGCCGTTGCCCAAGGCCGTCTTGACGAGAGTGTCCTTGACGGTCTTGAAGAGTTTGCGGATTTCACCCTGGGCCTGTTGGCTGTTGGCGACTTTGGCGACCAAGGTGGCGCCGATCAGGCCGTCCTGGCTCTCGCTGGGCAGGCTGGTGACGCTGACGGCGGCCTGCTCGAACGAGGTTGCGAGTTTGACGAGCGATTCCTTGATGCTCTTGATCTGCTCTTCGTCGACGTCGGTGCCGACCATCTCGGGCTTGAGGATCTGGTCCACGACCTTCTTGACATCCTCATCTCTGAGTGTGTTCATCCAGCCGCCCGCGGCGATCATGGGCTCGTCGGGGAGACCGACGAGGAGGGATCCGTCGCCGGGCTTGACGGCCGACAGGCGTTTGGCGATGTCGGAATCCGGCGTCGCCTGGTACCAGAACGTCATCTTGAGTCCGGTCTTGGAGTCCAGAGTCAAGGAGAAAGATGCTTCCTTCACCTCGTCAAGGAACTTGGTGATTTCGGCGATTGAGTCGTCGATTTCCTCGGGCTTGGCGCCGGGGGTGCCGGCCATCATCATGCCTTTGAGGGTGTTGATCGGTTCAGCACGAAGCTCCTTGGAAATGCGTCGCATGCCGGCCCACGCGAAGAGGTCGGCGTCGCCATAGGCCTTCAGCCGGTCGGGGGCCATAGCCTTGTCGATGCCTTCCTTGGCCTGAACGGCTTCCTTGAGGGCGTCCGCAGCCTCGGCCGATGCGATGACCAAGAAGCCGCTTTTCTCGGCGGCGATGGCCGGTTCGGATCCGAGGGTAAGCTGGTATGTATCGCCCTCTTTGTCAGTGCCGCCCAAGGCCTTGACTAAGGCATCAGGCTTATCAGTGGGCAGGAAAATCACCGCCCGCTTGTGTACTTCGTCGACTTTCTTGACGTCGCTGCAATCCAGGAGAGCAACGGCCGCTCCGGAGTTGAGCTCCAGCCCTTCGTCGATGCCGACCTGCTCTTTAATCATGGCGACCAGCCCGGGGAAGCCCAACTGATCCAGAGGCAGTTCGAGCTTGGCCAGAATATCGGCGACGTCGTAATCGACCTCGGCGATATTTCGGACGGCCACGAACGCGGTCGCGGAGGCGGGGATAGCCTTGAGGACCGCGGTGGGATCTTTGGGCGGGGCCGGCTTGACCGGTTTGGCGGAGGTGGCCGGTTTCTCGCCGGCCGGGGCTTGGGCGGGCAGGATCGTGCCCGGTATCGCCAGGAGGAGCGAGCACACGATGAGATTGATCATCCGCTTTGGTTGTCTGGTTTGCATGCTGTTGTTCCTTATTCGAGGGTCAGTTTCGGCACGTTCATGGCTATACCCGTTCCTGGGGTAATCGTCAAGCCAAGGCGGGCCATGGTCCTTTCCGATTAGACGCCACCCGATCGCAAAAGTTTAGCCGCTCCAAATGAAAAAAGCACTTCTCGCACAAAAGAAGCCGTGGAGGCATCGACAGGCGGTCTTTTTCTGATCTTCTTGCCTGGGCGTTGCGGAGTGATCCGAAGAATTCTTCGCACAATCCTCCCGGCAGGCGCGTTTTTCACCCTTGTTCATCAAGAGCTGTTCCCGCCGGCAAACCGCTTGGTTTGTCGGGGCCAATGAGGTTGATGAAGGAGACCGTTGGTGGGCAGAGGAAGCGGATTTGCGGGGCGGAGCCGCGTTCCATGCCGATGCCGCGGTTGACGTAGAGGGGGTGTCCGTTGATGTGGAAGAGGCCGCCGCCGGCCGCCCGGCGGGGGATGGCTGATGATCGCGCGAGAGCGCCGACCCAGGGCAAACGGACCTGGCCGCCGTGGGTATGGCCGGAGACGACGAGGTCGACATTCGATTGTGGAGAGAGGTGAAGAACGGCGTCAGGCCGGTGGCTGAGGATGATGCGGATGTCGCGGGGAGTGCCCGTCTCCTGCAAGCGTCTGATGACGTTTTCTTCCGCGCGTCCGAGGTAGGCTCCGCTCAAGCCGGCGATCAGGAGTCGCCGGTCTTTGAATTCCACGGTGATGATCTCGTTGTACAACAGGCGGACGCCGGTTCCTTCCATGGTTCGCTTGACCCAGGACAGGTAATCAAGGTTGCCGAGGACGCAATAGACGCCGGCGGGGGCCGACATCGAGGCGTGGAGCTCGCGGAACGCGGGGATCTGGCGTTCGCGCTCGGCCAGGTTGGCCTGGCAGACGTCTCCGGCCAGAAGGATGATGTCCGGCCGTCGTTCCATGAGCATCCGGACGGCGGTTCTTTCGTGGTCGGTGACCTGGGGCGTCTGGAAATCGGAGATCACGCCGATTCGGAGGGGCGCCAAGCCGTCGCGATCGTCGGGCAGAGGCAAGGTGACGGTCTCGATAATGAGCCGGTAGGGCTCGATGAAGCTGGCGTAGACCCCCACGAGCGCGGCTGACAGTCCCAGGAGGGCGACAACCACCGAAGGTCGGGTGGCCCGCAGAAAAGATCGTGGCCATGGAAAGGCGGCAATCAACAAGCCGGCGCTGAACAGCGGCACCGCAAAGACCATTTCCGTGTAGACGGCGTTCAACAGGCCGAAATGATCCCATCCGCGGCGATGAAGGAGCACCAGTTTGAGGGCGCACGCGCCGACGAGGACTGTCCCGGCAAGCAGGGTGGTTGTGATGGTGACGGCCGTTTTGCGGTTCTTGCGGCGGCGGATGCCAGCCAAGGCCAGCAGGACGACGAAGGCAATGCCGGCGTCGATTGCGGCCAGTTTCAGGCAGGTGGCCGTGGCGTAGGTAAGCGACATCTGCAAGACGATACTCGCTATGGGAGAGCTAATCCAGGCACGTTCGTCTCGTTGCGTATTCTACGCTCGCGGGGGGCTCTGGTTCTGCGACTTTCCGGATGTGGCGATGGTTGCCGCGACGCGCCGGCGGCGGTACCGTGTCCGATATGTGTTGCAGGGGGTTGCGATGCTGTATTCCGGTCGTTCTGGCGGCCTGCGGTTGTGCCGGTCATCAGGCGTCGGCTTTGCCCGCTTTTCCGGGGGCCGAGGGGTTTGGTGCGCAGACGCCCGGGGGGCGTGGCGGCCGGGTCATTGAGGTGACCACGTTGGACGACAGCGGGCCGGGATCTCTGCGGGAGGCCGTATCGGCCAAAGGCCCGCGAACGATCGTTTTTCGCCTTGGCGGGACAATCAGGCTGAAGAGCCACCTTCGCGTGACCGAGCCGTTCGTCACGATCGCCGGGCAGACCGCGCCCGGCGGCGGGATTCTGCTGCGAGATGCCGGGTTGTTCATCGAGACGCATGACGTCGTCGTGCGATTCATTCGTTCGCGCGTGGGGGCCAGCCTGGCGGAGCCGTACAACACGCAGGATGCGTTGCAGATCGGCGGAATGGACGCTCGTGACATTGTAGTCGATCATTGTTCTTTTTCATGGAGCATCGACGAATGCGTCGGGATCCGCGCGCCGGCGCATGATGTGACGTTGAGTTGGAACATTATGAGCGAGGGCTTGAGGCGGCCGTTCAGCGGGGAGCAAATCGGGGAGGATCGTTCGCACAGCATGGCCTTGATTCTCAGCGGCGGTCCCACGCGTTGCTCGCTGCATCACAACCTTCTGGCCCTGTGCAACAGCCGTAACCCGCGCATCCAGGGCGGGCGTCATGCGTTCTTCAATAACGTCGTCTATGGCTGGGGGTGGCTGACGGGTACCTTTTCTCGAAACCCCGAGGTCAACTTCATCGGCAATTACTACAAGCCCGGTCCCGGCAGCCAGGCGATCAAGGCGATCTGCGAGCGGCCCGGTGAGATGGGAAGGATCTATGTGAAGAGGAATCGCAGTCCCGACCATCCTGATGACTCGTCGGGGGAATGGGAGTCGATGGTGAATGGTTCGGCGGCGGAGCATCGGGCGTCCGAGCCGTTTGAGATGCCGCCGGTGACGACCACGTCGGCCGAGGAGGCTTATGCGGCGGTGTTGCGTTTTGCGGGAGCCGTTCTGCCGACCCGCGATCCGGTGGACGCGAGGGTTGTGCGGAACGTCCGGTTGTCTATGGGAGAGAAGATCGACCGTCCCGAGCAGGTTGGCGGCTATCCGGAGATGGCGTCGGGTACGGCGCCTCGCGATTCGGACCATGACGGGATGCCGGACGATTGGGAGACTGCGCAGGGATTTGATCCCGCCGACCGCGATGACGCAATCGGGGATGCTGACGGCGACGGGTACACCAACCTCGAGGAGTATCTTCAATTCATCGTCGAAGAGGGGTTGACGCCACGGCCGGAGGTACGAGGTGTTTCGATAGACAGGCCGGGCGGACCGTTCGTCGTGGAGTGCGAGGCGGGCCATCTGCCCGTCGTTCGCGTGGGCGGAGACGAGCGGTCATTTTACACGCACGCCTGGTTTCAGGATGAAGTCCGGCTGCAGGTCAAGCCGGGTGCCGGCGGCGAGGTCGTCTCGGCGCAACCGTCGAGGCTTCGGGACCGACTCAAGACGTCGGAGAACGGAATCGAGCTTTACGTGGCGGAGGAGGGCACGAGGATTTTCGAACAGAGCCCGGACGGGCATCGGCTCTTCGCTTTTTTTGACGCGTACCCCGGCAACGCGCCGGAGTTGGAGGGAGACAACGTGATCGACGCAGGCCGGTTCGGCGTTGTCGGCAATCGTGACAACGTGACCGGCAAGCTGCAGGCGGCGTTGGATGCGGCGTGCAAGGTGCGTGGTGGGGTTGTGTTCGTTCCGAGCGGCGACCTGGAGGTTGACACGATCCGCATTCCCAGCGGCGTGACGCTGCACCTGGCGGTGAGTTCGGTTGTGTACAGCAGCGGCCGATCGACAGATGGGGCGATGATCCTGTTTGACGGCGTCGAGGATGCGCGACTGACGGGGCCGGGAGTGATCGACGGCCGGGGGGACGAAGGGTTGCCGCCGGTGGCGGCGGTAGCCGTTCGGAATGCTCGCTCGATTGTCCTGGAAGATCTGCTCGTGCGTAACTCCTCCGGTTTGGGGATCGAGGTTTCCGATAGCCGCGACGTCAAAATCAACAGGTCGAAGATTCTGGCCGTCGGCAACCGTGAGGGCATCGGCGGTCTGGACGTGAATCGGTGTGAGTCGGTGACGTGTGAGCGGTCATTCATTTCGAGCACCGGGGCCGGCATTCGCATTCGGTCGGCCGGTGTGGGTGGGGCCGTCGGTCACACTCGAGGAATACGGGTCCGAGAAGCGACGGTGCTTTCGGCAGGGCCGGGCATCAGCGTAGGTCCGGAAAGCGATCAGGTCGTTGGCGACGTTGTTGTCCGGGACAGCGACCTGTTCTGCAGCGGAGAAGGCATATCGGTGGTGGCCGCGGACGGTGCGGGGGGGATCGAGACGGCGGTGTTCAAGGATCTGACGTTGGATGTGCGGCCGCTTGCGGGCGCCCCTGAGAGCGGACGTCCGTTTCTGATCCTGAATCGGTCGGAAGGTCCGATGAGGAATATTCTTTTCGAGCGTATCCGGGCGGGTGCCTGGGCCACGTCACGGATTGAGGGTTTGGGTTCCCGGCCAATAGAGGACGTGAAGTTCTGGGGCGTCGAGGTGACCGCGAAAGATATCGCTCGTTCGGAGCCACAGCCGCTCTTTCATGTTCGACACGCGCGTTGTCCGCAGTTCCGCTTACTATATGTATCCTGGCCGGCGGGCGGGTCGGCGGGCTGGAGCGGCGTCTTCCGGTTCGATGATGTCTCGGACGCCGTGGCTCCGCCGGCAGAGCTATTCGAGAGCACTCTTCGCTGACGGCCGAATGCATCGTCGCATTATCCGGTCCGTAGGCGATATCCCTTCTGATGCAACCGGGTTTGCGCGACGATGATGTTTATCGTGCTTGCCTGCCAGGTAAGAAGTTCCGAGTCGTCAGAAGCGTGATAATGGTGGCGGACGTTCGGTTGAATCTCGGACGCATGTGAAGATGGCGAATTTCTTTTCCGGCCGGGCCCATAAGACGGGCATTCGCAGCTTGTGGTCGGCACTTCCGATATGTGTATGCCAATCTGGTGAGGTTTTTTTGCGGCGTGCGTTTGCGTGCGGTTTTTTTGTTTCTTATGTTTCATGAGCCGTTCGACGATCACGAGTGCGGGAAGCCGAGAGGGGTTCTCGCATGGAAGGCGGGAACAAGCAAGACCTGCCGGTCCTCGCAACGGAGCGGCCCGCACGAGGTGAGATGAGAAGGCGGGCCGGAACAGGAAACGATTGGAGCGTGTCACCGGCAGGAGGATGCGCCGGTTTTCAGTCGGCGAAATCCGACGTGTGATGGGGAAATAGGCTTTGCCGGCGGAGGGAAAGATGCCGGCGGGCGATGCTTTCCGTAGGGGTAAGCAAAGGAGACGTCATGAAGAACCTGATCAATAGAGCCAAGGCGTTCATTAAGAACGAGGACGGCCCGACCGCGACGGAGTACGCGGTCATGCTGGCCCTGATCATTATTGCCGCTCTGACGGCGATTACCGCCCTGGGCGGCCGGGTCACGGAGATCTTCACTGAGGTCACCGAGGGTATCGGCGGGTAATGCATGATGCTGGACCGCCGTGACAACCGCGGCGGCCGCCCGCGTCCCGGTTTCGCGCGGTTGGTTCGAGGCCTCAGTCTCCCGCCGCGAACAGGAAGAGCCGGGACGACGTCAGGATGACGCGAGACACTGATGTGGGCGTCCGTCCAGGGTGGGTCGGACGCCCACACCTGCTTGAGGGGACAGGCGGTGAGGGTTGCGACAGTGGAGGGTGCTGACGGCCTCGCCGGGTGAAAGGCCGGCGCCGAAGGGCAACGGAGCGAAGAAAAGATGTGTTATGAGTACTGGCTGACGGCGTGTGCGATCATGGTCCCGGGGATCTTGTGGGCCTCATGGATCGATTACAAGGAGCGCCGGGTGCCCAACTGGCTTAATGCGGCCATCGCCTGTGCGGGTTTTGCCGCCCAGGGCTGGTTTTTCGGGTGGCAGGGCCTGGGGTGGGGCGTGCTGGGGTTGGCGGTCGGTTTCAGTGTGCTCATTCTGCCGTGGTTGATGCACGGCATGGGGGCGGGTGACGTCAAACTGATGATGGCCATCGGCGTGTGGCTCGGCCCGGCGCTGACCTTATGGTCGTTCCTGGTCGGAGCCCTGGCCGGCGGCGTCATCGCCGTGATCATGATCGTGAGCAGCGGGCGGCTGTGGAACGCCTGGGCGAACATTGCCACGATCATGCACAAGCTGTCCAACCGCTCAACCATTTTCAGTGAATTCGGTTCCGCCAGGAGTTTCGGGGAGACATCGCAGCTCTTGCCGTACGGTGTGCCGCTGACCATCGGCACGTTGGGCGTTTTCTTCGCTCAACTGGCATTGATGAACGCGGCGTAGGAGGGCGAAGTGATGACACGCACGCACAAGGGCCATAGGAGCCGGACGTTGAGCCGGCGGTTTCGCCGGGGAGCGGCGGTCGTCGAGATGGCGGTGGTTGCGCCTCTGTTGTTGACGCTGGTTTTCGGCGTGATGGAGTTCGGATGGAGTTTCATGGTGCACGAAACGATCACGAACACCGCTCGCGAGTGCTGTCGCCTGGCGACGTTGCAGGGCAGCACGGACGCCGAGGTCTACGCCCGTTTCATCGAGGCGATGTCGGGCACGGGCGTCAATGTCACCACGGATATGATCACGATCAATCGGTCGCCAGACGTGGACAACCCGGTCGTGACCATCAGCATTGCGGTGCCGTATTCGGAGGTTTCGATCACGGGCTTGGCGTCTTTTTTGGGTATCTCGACGCAGAATCTGAGATCGACCTGCTCGATGCGGTCTGAAGGCACGTTCTAGCGTCGCGCGGTCCAGCGGAGCTGTCCGAAGACCGGGCGGCTACGGGGGGTGCGCAGGAGTTAAGGCCTCAAGGGTCAGGGGGACACGACATGGCGTCGTTCCCTCACGAGCATATGTGGCAAGGCCGGCGGCAAGGACCGGCCGGTTCCGCTCGCTCGTGCTGCGGAAGGAGCATCAGATGATGAAGAGTCGCGCAGTTATCCCACTGGTCGTGGGACTGGCGGTAGGCGGCATTGCGATAAAGATCTTCTTCAACGTTCTGAAGAAGGCGAAGGGATCGAGTGTGTCCGACACGGTTCAGGTCGTACGTGCGGCGGCGGACATCGCCTCGACGGTCGAGATCAGTGAGTCGATGGTCGGACTCGTGGCCGTGCCCAAGCCGCTGTTGCCGGAGGGCTGTTTCACCGATCCCAAGCAGGTCGTCGGCCGCGTGAGCAGCCAGACGATTCCCAAGGGCATGCCGATAACTGCCAGTCTGTTGGCCCCGGAGGGCACTCCGCCCGGCATGGTGGCCAAGATCCAGGACGGATATCGGGCGGTCGCAATCCAAGTGGATGAAGTTGCGGGCGTCGGCGGGTTCGTCAAGCCCGGGGCTCGCGTGGACGTGGTCATGGTCGTCGCCGGCCAAGGCAGGAACTCAAACATCAGCAGGGTGATCCTGCAGAACGTTGAGGTACTTGCGGTGGGGCAGAAGACCGAGGTCGGGGCCGAGGGCGCCGCGGTGACGCGGTCGGTCACCGTTCTGGTTAAGCCTGAGGAGGCCTCGAAGCTTCATCTGGCTTCGATGAAAGGGAAACTGCGGTTGGCGATGCGGAGCCAGGAAGACCGGCGCGAGCCGAAACCGGTGACATTGACGGACCAGGACTTGTTAACGGACGGTCCTCCGCGGAACGCGAAGCGGAATGAGGATTCACTACTTGCACGGCTGTTCGGCAATTTGCCCAAGACGTCCAAGTCTCCGGACGATGTAAGAACCGGGTTCAAGGCTTTGCCGGCTCCCGAGAACAAGGAATGGACGGTCGAGGTATTATCGGGCACTGAGACATTCAAGGTGAAGTTTGATTCCGAGGGGAAAAGCAACCATCCGGTGTCCACGGGGAGACGCAAGCCGAACAAGGATCTGAGTCACTCACCTTCGGCGGACGTGGCCGCCGAGCGGGTCGATGAACAGCCTGACGCGGTCGAGTCCGGGCCGGTACCGGAATCCGCGGCCGGCGGTCAAGGGGCCGACGTCGAGGGGCACGCGAGCGTGTTCGACAAGCCGAGCAACGAATGATCTGGACACGAAAAAGGGGACACGAGGATGATCCGGATGAATGGTCGATTCAAAGACATCTTGACGTGTGACCAACCGCGCCCCTGGCTGGCGGTATGCGCGGCGGCCGTCCTGTTGTGCTCGACGGCGGGCGGCCAGAGCACCGGGACCACCGACGCCCTGATCGTCGGCCAATCGGCCGTCGAGAAGGCGTCGCCGCTGGTGTTGAGCAACGGCCAGGGTCGCGTGCAGGCGACGGTGCACCGCGACGACCTTGCCGAGGAGCGCGTGACCGTCACGGTGGGCAGCAGCACCGTCGTGGACATCAACGTACCGGTGAAGCGGGTCGAGGTTGCCAGTCCGGAGATTGCCGGCGTGACCGTGTTGTCGCCGAAGCAGATTCTGGTGTCGGCGTACAAGGTAGGCATCACGCAGATCATCTTGTGGAGCGAAAGCGAAGATCGGCTGCTGTTTGCGGTCGAGGTCGAGCCGAACATCGCCCAGATCAGGGAGGCAATCGCCAAGCTGGTGCCGGATGCCAAGGTGGAGCTGCGCGTGGTGAACGGCTCGGTGGTGGTGAGCGGGCGCGTGTCCAACGTGGACGATGCCGCGAGAATCACGGACTTGTGCAGGATTTCGGGGGCCAAGGTACAAAACCAGATGATCGTCGCCGGCGAGCAGCAAGTGCTGCTTCGTTGCACGGTGGCGGAAGTCAGCAAGACGGCCATCCGGGAACTGGGCATCGATGCGTGGGCGTCTTTCGAGGCCAACCCGGCGCAGACCGTGCGGGAGATGATCGGGCTGACCGATCCGTCGGCGCTGCTGCCGTCGCGGAATTATGTGACCGGCACGTCGAACTTTTTCGGGAATCGTTTCCTCTTCGGTTCGACGGAGCAGGGCGCGGGCTTTGCGATCAGTTCAAAGAGTCTGCAGATGGAGATGTTCGTACGGGCGCTGAAGAGGAACGGGCTGATGCGCATTCTGGCCGAGCCGAACCTCGTGGCTCTGACCGGTCAGAAGGCCGAGTTTCTGGCCGGCGGGCAGTTTCCGGTTCCGGTACCGCAGCGCGACAACGTGACCATCGAATGGAAGGACTACGGGATCAAGCTGGCGTTTGTTCCGACGGTGATCGGCCAACAGATGATTCGCCTGTCGGTGGCGCCGGAGGTGAGCGAGCTCGACTACACCAACGCGGTGACGCTGGAATCATACGTCGTTCCCGGCGTCTCGCAGCGGCGGACGATGACGACCATCGAATTGGCCAGCGGAAGCACGATCGCGATCGCGGGCCTGCTTCGCGAGCAGATTCGAGGAGAGGTCAACAAGTTCCCGGCACTGGGGGAATTGCCGGTGCTGGGGGCGCTGTTTCGCTCGGTTAATTATCAGCGCGATCTGACGGAGCTGATCATTCTGGTGACGCCGGAGCTGGTGAGCGGGATGATGCCCGACCAGGTGCCGGGCGTGCCGGGCAAGGACGTGCAGGACGTCAGCGATTGGAACCTGTTTGGACTGGGACTTTTGGAAGGCAAGCCGATGCCGCAGGACAAGGAAAGAGAAGGGGCGCTGCTGACCGAGCAGGCGCCTCACGTCCGCAAATTTGCCAGTCCGCCGGACCAGATGTCGATCCACGGCCCGTGGGGGGCGGCGGATCCGTCTGAGGCGGTTGTCAACAGATAGAGTGTCACGGGGGTTCACGGAGGAGCATCCGTGTGGGAAACGAGGGAAGGAGCAAGGTCTGGCCAACGGCGCCTGAGCGATGGAAGGCCAGCCTGCCGGGGGGCACGGGATTAGGAGGGTGAAATGTGTGGCTCAAAGAGACTAGACGGGGCCATGCGCCGGCGTCGCCATCTTCGGCGGGGGCGGCGGGGCGCGGTAGCTGCACAAGTGGCCGTATGCCTTGTGGTCCTGCTCGGATTCACCGCTCTGACTGTAGACGTCGGGTATCTGTACAACGCGAGGGCTGAGCTCCAGCGTACGGCCGACGCGGCGGCACTCGCCGCGGTGCAGGAACTGGGCGGCGGCAAGAGCGATGTGCTGGCGATGCAGAGCGCCCGGCAGACGGCGGCGAACTATGCCGCAGCCAACACCGTGCTGGGACAGGCGTTGGTATTGGAAGAGTCGGACGTGGTTTTCGGGCGAGCGTACCTTGAAGAGGCCGGAGCGAAATACACATTCGAGCCCGGGGGGACACCCGCGAATGCCGTTCGGGTTCGCGCCCGGCGTACGGCGGACTCGCCCAACGGCGGGGTTCCGCTGTTCTTCGCCCGTATTCTGGGCATATCTCAAAGCGACGTGAGCGCCCAGGCTACGGCGGCCCTGACGCCGCGCGACGTTGCCGTGGTGCTGGACCTGTCAGCTTCGCACAACGACGACAGTTCGCTTCGCGCGGTGAAGAAAACAGAGATCCACAACTATGAGGTATGGAGCGGGCTGAAGGATAACAACCATGCTTTGGCGCCCAAGACCGACTCACTGGGGTTTACCTCGGTTGTCGAGGTTACCGACAACGGTGACGGGACGTCCACGGTGACCGTTCACCTGACCAGCGACGGCCTGGAAGAGACGGCGGCGTTGAGTCACGTCACTTTCGGTTTGCCGGAAGATGCGTGGTCGATGGCACAAAGCACCGCAACCAGCGGCGGAGGCTACCCGGTATCGACGGGCGTCGATCCGACCACGGGTGTTGCGGGCCTGAAGTTTGACGAGACCTCGCTCGGCGAGGACGGGGCCGTCGAGACGGAGGACTTCTCCTTCAAGGTTCCCAATGACTGCTTGAAATACCTGATGGTCGTGGGGACCAAGGCCGGTGGCGAGGCCGACACGTCGGCCAAGTATAACCTTTCCCCGGGACCGCTCCTGGGCAACATGAACACCTGGGGAGACGCCACGGCGGGTCCGAGCTGGAACCCTGCGTCCGACGCCGGCTTGGTGAAGCTGCAAAAGGGCGCGAACTGGAGCCTGAGCAGTGCATTCGTCAGCCAGACGCTGAAGATGCGCGGTTACGGGCAGTATAACGCCGCGGAGATGTCGGTGATCAACAGCTCGTCGGGTGACAGCACCACGGCCGCATACAAACGGCGTGTTCGGGTCGCTTTGGGACTTGACCGCTGGAAGAGCGGCAAGCCGGGCGGCCAGCCGGGCGGCAACGGGGACAACGTCATCGACGCCGGTGAAGTCGTTCCCATGGTTGCCTATCCGAGCCAGAACGTGAACCCGGACAGCTACAGCAAGAAGGTAGGCGGCACGTGGGACAGCTATATTGACTACGTGATCAGCAGCAGTTCGGGGATGTGCGTTTATGACCCGGCGAAGGAGTATTACGGTGATCCCAACCTGCGGTACAGTTTCGGGTTGAAGACCTGGGTCGACTATCTGCAGGAATGCCAGGTTGGCGAAGCGGCGTCGCCCGGCATGGCGGGTGTTCCGACGCAACCGATGGGGGCCGTGGCAGACGCGGTGAAGGAGTGCGTCAACATCATCGCAGGCCTTGAGGGTGACGATCTGGTCGGCATGGCCAGTTACGGTACCGTCAGCTACGGGCCGGCGGACAAGCCGAACAACATGTCCTGGCTGGTGGATGATTTCCCGAGCTTGCTGGCCAAGGTGGATACTCTGCAGGCCGGTATGTGGACCAGCTACACCAACATTGCCCAAGGCATTGATGAGGGTGTTGAGGTGCTGTTCAACAGCCCCAACGGTCGAAGAAACGCCGCCAAGATCATGTTGCTGTTGACTGATGGTGTTGCCAACCAGACGCGCAACCCGGTGTCCTATAACACTTACCAGGCTCGTGAGGACACCAAGGCGGCAGCTCGTGATGCCCGGGATCGCGGCGTCCGCATCTACACGGTGAGTGTGGGTGTTTCGGCGGACAAGGATCTGATGGCGGAAGTCGCCTCGATCGGCGGCGGGTCGTGGTTCCATGCGGAGGGCGATATCGAGTCCTATAAGGACCAATTGAAGGCCATCTTCCGCGAATTGGGCGGCAAGCGGCCTGGAGTGTTGATCGATTGACGTGTCTGCTCCGCGCCCGGTGCCGAAGGCGGCACCGGGCGCATGAGGGTTTTGTCAGATGGCAGGCAGGGGGATGCGCAGTCGGGACGGACAGGGTCTTTGGCAAGAACCAACCGGGGCGCCGGGCGACGGCGCCGCCGGTTGGTTTGATGCTTGGATTTGGTCTTATCAGACGGCGTATCGGCTGGCCCCCGGCTCGAGGGAGCAATGAGGCAGTCTGTACGCGTTATTGTGTTCAACGCCGATGAGGAGTACTCGGCCGCGCTTCGGGCCGACCTTCTGAGCATTCCGGGCGTTCAGATCGTCGCCGAGGTGGATGAGGCGACGCTGATTGAGCAGGCCGTGACCCATTTTCCGGCCGAAGTGGTGGTGATCCATCTCGACCCGATGCCCGAGGCGCTGCTGCCCGTCGCCAGCAGCGTTGCAAGCAACCATCCTGAGATCGCGGTGTTTGTCGTCACCTCGAGCACGGACGGGCAATATGTACTGGCGGCCATGAGGGCGGGGGTGAAGGAGTTCATCACCAAGCCCGTGGATCGTCAACTGGTGGCGACGGCGCTGGACAAGGTCCTCGCCCAGAACGAGTCCGCCCATGAGCGCGGCGTGCTGATCTCGGTGATGGGGACGATCGGCGGCTCGGGGGCCTCGACCGTGGCGACGAACCTGGCCGTCGAACTGGCGGAGTTCGCCAAGAAGAAGCCTGTGGCCATCGTGGACCTGGACTTCCGGTTCGGGCAGCTCAGCACCATGCTCGATCTGCAGCCTGACTACACGATTGCCGACCTATGCGACACGCCGGAAAAGATCGACGCGGGGGTGATCGAAAAGGCGATGGTCAGGCACAATACCGGCATTCACGTACTAGCCCGGCCGAATCACTTCAGCGAGGCCGACCAGATCACCGCCGCGCACTGTGTGGCGGTGCTCAGCTCGCTGCAGCAGATGTATGAATACGTGGTCGTCGACGGGCCCAGTCGGTACGACCCGGGCGGCCTGGCCGTGCTGGACATGGCGGACATGAACCTGCTCATCATGCAGCTTCTGGTGACCAGCGTGCGAAACGTTCACCGGATGCTCGATGAGCTTCGCGCGGGAGGCTACAACATGGACCGGTTCCACCTGATCTGCAATCGGGTGGAGCGTGATTCGAACAATCTCGAGATCAGCCACGTGGAGGAAACGCTGAAGAAGGACGTGGCCCACCAGTTGCCCGACGACTGGAAGACCGTGAGCACCGCCATCAATATGGGGGTGTCTCTCAAGGAGTACTCCGCAAAGTCGAGGATTCGGCTGGCCCTTCGTGAGCTTGCTCGCCGGATTGCCCAGCCGGAGAACGCGGACGAGGCTCATGAAAACGGCGGCAAGGGCGGCCTGTTCAGCCGGCTGCTGAACGCGGTGTGACCGGAGCGTTCGCCGTTGTGATGGAAGGCAAACTACGGACACGGGGATGAGACATGTTTGGTAAAGTCAGGACACCTGCCACACCCAAGATCCCGCCCAGAACCGAGAAGCCGGAGGGCGGAAAAACGATTCTCGGGCCGCGGCCGCCCTTGTCGGGGACGCAGCCGGGCGGCGGCGTCGCCGTGGAGGACGAGCCCAAACCCGCGCCTGCGGTGCAGCCTGACAAGGCCAAGGTTCGCCAGGCCGACGATGACAAGCTGGAGAAGTACTACGCCCTCAAGACGCGAATCCACCGCAAACTGGTCGAGCAGCTCGATCTCAACGCCATTGACAATGATGACCCGACCATCCGCGATCAGGTCGGGGAGGTCATTCTCTCGTTGTGCGAGAAGGAAAACGTTCTGCTCAACCACAACGAGCGGCAGCAACTGGTCAAAGAGATTCTTGATGAGACGTTCGGCCTGGGTCCGCTGGAGGTGCTGCTCAAGGATTCGAGCATCAGCGACATTCTGATCAACGGCCCGCGGCAGATTTACGTTGAGCGCAAGGGCGCGCTGGAGCTGACCGACGTTCAGTTTCGCGACAACGAGCATTTGCTGCACATTATCGACAAGATCGTCAGCGCGGTGGGGCGGCGATGCGACGAGGTGTGCCCGATGGTGGACGCCCGGTTGAAGGACGGATCGCGTGTCAACGCGATCATTCCGCCGCTGGCGCTTGACGGTCCGAGCGTATCGATCCGGCGGTTCGGAAACGACCCGATCACCTGGGACGACTACATCCGGTTCAAGTCGTGCGCGCCTGAGATGGTGGAGTTCCTCAAGGCTTGCGTGATCGCCCATTTGAACATCGTCATCATCGGCGGTACGGGCTCGGGAAAGACGACGCTGCTGAATAACATGTCGTCGTTCATTCCGCCGACGGACCGTATTGTAACGATCGAGGATGCGGCGGAACTGCGGTTGCGGCAGCCGCACGTGGTTCGGCTGGAGACCCGGCCGGCGAACATCGAGGGCAAGGGTCGGATCTCGATTCGCGACTTGCTGATCAACGCCTTGCGTATGCGGCCCGACCGGATCGTCGTGGGCGAGTGCCGCGGTGCGGAAACACTGGACATGTTGCAGGCGATGAACACCGGTCACGACGGGTCGCTGACCACTTTGCACGCCAACAGCACGCGCGACACGATGCAACGCGTGGAGACCATGGTCATGATGGCGGGTTTCGACCTGCCGGTGCGGGCGATTCGGCAGCAATTCGCGTCGGCGGTGGACCTGATCGTGCAGGCGCAGCGGTTGACCGGCGGTCCGAGGAAGATCGTGAGCGTCACGGAAGTCGTGGGCATGGAAGGCGACGTGGTGACCATGCAGGACATTTTTCAGTTCCAGCAGCTTGGCATCGATGAGCAGGGCAAGGCATACGGCCAGATCGTCTCGACAGGCATCCGGCCGAGTTTTCTGGACCGGCTCAAGTACGCCGGATGTGACGTGAGCCCGTCGCTGTTTGAGCGGCAGGTGTTGGTGAAGGATAAGGATGAATAAAGCTGATGGAGAGAAAGCCGCTTTGCCGGGCGGCGCGATCCGAGAGAACGGAACGGGGTGACCAGTGGAATCGTTGTCAGCTTTGTTGTTCTTGATTATGCCGCTTGCCGGAGCCACGCTTCTGGCATACGGCATCTTTCAGGTCGTGATGGACCTCCGGGGCGGGGAGCAGCGGAAAATGCTCGATCGCCTGAGCGGTGCGAAGTCCGTCGACCGCGAGCTGAAGGTGCGGGAATCGCTGCTTCGCAAGACCGCCGCCGAGACTCAGGGGAACTTCCTCGAGTCGCTGGTCGCAAAACTCCATCTGGTAAAGAAGCTGCAATCCGTTCTTGACCAGGCAGACCTTGGCTGGTCGGCATCGAAGGTGCTGGTGAATCTCGCGGGTGCCGCACTGGCCGTGGTGCTGGTCATGGTTCTGCTTCAGATCAGTCCGCTGGTGATCCTTCTGGTCAGCGTCGCCATCTTCGGACTTCCCATTCTGTACATGATCTGGCAGCGCAAGCGGCGCATCAGAAAACTGGTCGAGCAACTGCCCGAGGTGTTCGATCTCATGTGTCAGGCCCTGAAGGCCGGTCATTCGCTCGCCAGTGCGATCCAGTTGATCAGCCAGCAGATGCCTGATCCGGTCGCCGGCGAGTTTGCCCGCGTATTCCAGGAACAGAACCTCGGTCTGACCGTTGAAGACGCCCTGTTGAACATGACGAAGCGCGTGGACCAGATGGACGTGCGGTTTTTCGTGACCGCGGTGCTGATCCAGCGTCAGACGGGCGGCGACCTGGCGGAAGTACTGGAGAAGATCGGCAAGGTGATCCGTGACCGCATCCAGTTGTTCGGCGTCGTCAGGGCCCTGACCGCCGAGGGCCGGTTGTCGGGTTGGGTCCTGCTGCTGCTGCCGGTTCTGGTGTTCTTCGGGATGATGGTGGTCAATCCGGGGTACGCCGCGGAACTGACGGACACGGATTCGGGCCGGAAGATGCTCGGAATCGCCATCGGAATGGACCTCATGGGCATGGCGATGATCAAGAAGATAGTGAACATCAAGGTGTGACACCATGAGCGAAATGGTACTGTTCGGCATACTGATTGTGGCGAGCGTCGGGCTCATTGTGTATTCGCTGTGGCCCGCCAAGAAGGCGGAGAGCGATCACATCCGGCGTCGCATGGCCGGTCGACGCCTGGACAAGGCCGAGGCCTTGCTCACCGTGGCGCCCAAGCGGGAACGGTCGGCCGCGAAGGAAATGATCGAGAAGGTTGCTCCGATTGCGATGCGACCGGTGATGCCGGCCAGCGAAGAGGAAATGAACAAGCTGCGGAGCAGGCTGTCTCAGGCCGGATATCGCAGCGAGGCGGCCCTGCGATATTTCCTGGCCAGCAAGACGATCATGGGGGGCGGCGTTCTGCTGGTGGCCCTGCTGTTTGCCATGGGAATGGGGCTTGAGACCAGGCAGATTTTCGGCATAGCGGCTTTCGCCGGCGGCATCGGCTTCATGTTGCCGAACTTCTGGCTCTCACTCGCGCAGAGCTCGCGTCAGGAGAGAATCCGCAACGGTCTTCCCGACGTGCTCGATCTGATGGTCGTTTCGGTGGAGTCCGGTCTGGGTCTGGATGCAGCGATCATGAAGGTCGGCGAGGACATGCACAACGTGCATCCGGAGCTGGCCGAGGAAATGATGATCGCCGTGGCGGAAGGCCAGATGGGCCTGCCTCGTATGGAAGCCCTTGAGAAAATGGCCGCGCGATGCGGCGTGGACGAAGTTCGCGCCCTTGTTTCAACGGTTGCCCAGGCCGAGAAGTTTGGCACAAGCATCGCCAAGGCACTTCGGACGCAAGCCGACTCGTTGCGGGTCAAACGACGACTTCGGGCCGAGGAGCGGGCCCAGAAGACCACGGTCAAGCTGATGGCCCCGCTGATTCTGTTCATCTTCCCGTCGATCTTTGTGGTTCTGGCCGGGCCGGCCGCCATGAAGCTGGTCGCGGCATTCAGCAGGGGAGGCATCTCTGGGGCGCCGCACTAATTGAGACGGCGGCCTGCTCTTGGGACCGATGGTGATTCAAGAAGACGAGCGGGCGGTCCGTTTTTCAGACCGCCCGCGTTTTTTCTGTCGCCAGGGGGCCAAACCCGACCAGCCGGGCCGCGTCGGATCTCAAAGACCGTATTCCTTCATGACTGCCAGGAGGCGCTCACGGTTCGCCGGGCTCATGGGGCAGAGCGGCAGACGGAACTCCTCCGTCAGCATGCCCTTGATGGCCATGGCGGTCTTGATCGGGATGGGGTTGACCTCAAGCGTCAGCAGGCCCTTGGCCAGCTTGAACATCTTGAGATGCCATTTGCGGGCGGTTTCCCAGTCGCCGCGCAGGGCGGCATCGGTGAGGGCCTTCACGTCTTTGGGGACGATGTTGGCCAGCACGCTGATCACGCCCACGCCGCCGATGGACATGAGCGGCAGGGTCATGGAGTCATCGCCGCTGATGATGTCGATATCGGACCTGACGCGGAGTTCGCTGGCGCCGTCCATTGAACCGGTGGCATGTTTGACGGCCACGATATTCTTGTGGGTCTCTCGCAGCCGGACGATGGTATCGACGCTCAGCTCCGTTCCGCATCGGCCGGGGATGTTGTAGAGCACTTGCGGGAAATCCGCCGCCTTGGCCAAGGTACTGAAATGCTGAAACAAGCCTTCCTGGGTGGGACGGTTGTAGTAGGGCACCACCAGGAGGGCCCCGTCGGCCCCGTTCTTAAGGGCGTTTCGGGTCATAACCAAGGCCTCGGCGGTGCTGTTGGAGCCCGTGCCGGCCAGGACGGCGACACGACCCTTGGCCCGACGAACGACGGCCGCGATCACCGCGTCATTCTCCTCGTGGGTCAGGGTCGGGCTTTCACCGGTCGTGCCACACGGAACCAGTACCTCCGTGCCGCTGTCGAGATGAAAATCGACGAGTGCGTCCAGCGTTTTCCAATCGACCTCGCCGTTGGCGTAGGGGGTGACCAATGCCACCATGCTGCCTTTGAACATGCTTTGACTCCGTTGCAGTGGAATCCTTCCCGCCGGCCTGCGGTCAAGCGCCGAGGGCCGGACGGGAGCTCCCATCGTCAAAAACAGGGCGGTATTGTAAGCCTCTGCCCGGTTTTGCCAAGTCCGGGCACCCCGCAGCGGCAAGGAGGCGATCAGGTGGTTGACTGGCGGGTGCAACCGTGCAGGATATGCGGTCGTGAAGCGAATCCGAGTCTGCCCGGTCAAGCGGTCGCCGGGCGTTTTGGGGCCGTTGTATGAGAAGGGAGCAGCCTAATGGAGAAACCGTCAAGCGAACGCAAGCCCGAAGTCAACCGTCGCGATTTTCTTAAGGGGGCGGCCGCTTCGGCCGGCGCGGCGATGGGGGTCGTGGTCCTGGAAGGTTGTGCCGGTCTGACGCGGGTGGGTCCGGCCGCGGCGATTCCCGCGTTCAAGCCGCGGGACGTCGTGCGGATCGGCTTTGTCGGCGTGGGAGGCATGGGGACGAACCACTGCAATAACCTGTTGAAGATCGAAGGGGCCGAGTTGCGTGCGGTCTGCGACATCGTGCCCGAGAAGGTTGCTCATGTACAGAGACTGGCCGAGCAGGCGGGCAAGCCCAAGCCGGTCGGTTACAGCGCCGGCCCTTGGGACTTCAAACGGATGTGCGACCGCGAGGATCTCGATCTCGTGTACACCGCGACGCCCTGGGAGTGGCACGTTCCCGTTTGCCTGTATGCGATGAAGACCGGCAAACACGCCGCGACGGAGGTTCCGGCGGCCATGACGCTTGAAGAATGCTGGCAGCTGGTCGAGACGTCCGAGCAGACGGGCCGTCACGCCATCATGATGGAGAACTGCTGCTACGACCGATCCGAGATGATGGTGCTGAACATGGTTCGCAAGGGCCTTTTCGGGGAGATTGTCCATGCGGCCGGCGGTTACCTTCATGACCTGCGGGCGCTCAAGTTCAGCAGCGCCGGCGAGGGTCTTTGGCGGCGGGCTCACGGCTGGAGACTTGACGGCAACCTGTATCCGACCCATGGTCTTGGTCCGCTGGCCTGGTACACGAACATCAACCGGGGCGATCGTTTTGATTTTCTGGTCTCGATGAGCAGTGCCGCCAGGGGGATGCAGGCTTATGCGGCCGAGCATTTCCCGCCGGATGATCCGCGCCGCAAGGAGAAATCGGTGCTCGGCGACGTGAACACCACCCTCATGCGCACGGTCAACGGCGTCTCGATCATGCTGCAGCACGACACCAACCTCCCCCGGCCGTACAGCCGGATCAACCTTGTTCAGGGGACGAAAGGCATCTTCCGCGGGTTCCCGGACCAGATCTACGTCGAGGGCCGCAGCAAGGAGCATGAGTGGGAGTCGCCGGAGGCCTACCGCAAGGAGTTCGCCCACCCGTTGTGGGTGACGATGGAGGAGAAAGCCAAGGGGGCCGGCCATGGCGGCATGGACTTCATCGAGGACTATCGCCTGATTAAGGCTCTCAGACACGGATGGTATCCTGACCTGGATGTCTACGATGCCGCGACCTGGAGCGCGGTTGTCGATCTATCCGTCAAATCTGTGGCCGGCCGGTCGAGACCGGTCGATTTCCCCGATTTCACACGCGGCAAGTGGAAGACGACACCGGCCATACCTATCTTCGATGCGGACCAGCCGTGTCGTGCTTGATGGCTTGTCGGCGGCTGGGCGGCTGGGGAAAAGGGGAGTTCTTGGCCAGCATGCTCGGCGGGCGCAGCTCGAGGAACGGCTGGCTGGACATGCGGATCAGCGGTGCGGGCCAAAGGCCGATCAGCAGGACGGCCAGGCAGCAGCAGAACACACCGAACTGGAGCGGTCGGCTGCGGGTGACGAGAGCAAACCGGTATCGGGGAGGCCGCAGATAGCAGGCGGCGACGATTCGCAGGTAATACGCGGCGGCAATGGCGGCGTTGATGACGCCAATGACGGCCAAGGCGATCAGGGCAAGGCGATGGGGGTGGCTCGGGTCGACTGACAGGGCGCTGCTGAAGATGTACAGCTTGCCGAGGAAGCCGGCCGTGGGAGGCAGGCCCATCAGACTGAAAACACAGACCGCCAGAGCGAATGCCGCTGACGGATGGCACCGCGACAGGCCGGCCAAGTCGTCCAATTCCTCGACTTCGCGCCCGTCAGCTCGGGTGACTGACAGAACCGCGAAAGCCCCGAGGTTCATCAGGCCGTAAACGGTGACGTAAAAGAGCATGGCGGAGAGGCCGTTTCGCAGCGGTCCGCCTCCCGCGACGGGGCCGGCCAGCACGGCTACCAGCATGTAGCCGGAATGAGCGACGCTCGAATAAGCGAGGATCCGCTTGACGTTGGTCTGCAACAGGGCCAGGGCATTACCGACGATCATTGTTGCCACCGCCGCAATCCACAGGAATGCAAAGCCGATGTCGGGAATCTCCCAGCCAAGCGGGCCGGTCCCTCGCGGCTGGACCAGCATGAGCAGCTTGATCAGCGCAACGAAGCCGGCCAGTTTGGGAAAGAAGCCGAGCAGCCCGGCGGTGGGGGAGGCCGAGCCCTGATAGACGTCGGCGGCATAGGCGTGGAAGGGCACGGCTGCGATCTTGAATGCGATGCCCGAGAAGGCCAGGAGCATACCGATGATGACGTAGGCATGGTTGCCGTCGAGATTCATCCGGCTCAGGCAGGTGTCGCCGGATGCTCCATAGAGAAAGCTCAGGCCGTAGGCGAGCAGTGCGGCGGCCAATGCGCCGAGGAAGAAATACTTGAAGCCCGCTTCCTGGGCACGGATGTCACTTCGTCCCATGGAAACCAATATGTAAGTGGGCACACTAACCAGTTCGACGGCCAGGAACAGCAGGACGAGGTCGTCGGCCATGGTCGTCAGCATGATGCCGGTCAGGCTGAACAGGATCATGCTGAAGATTTCGCCGCGCTGTTCCTCCTGCGGGATGTGATGGTGAACCAAGAGCACGACCAGGCCGATGCCCAAGGCCGTCAAACGCACATACCAGGTCAGGCTGGTCAGTTCGACGCCGAATGCGCGGATCGGCCGTTCCAGCGGGCCGGCTGCCCATGCTATTGCCAAGGCAGCCAAAGCGGTGAGAAACGCCAGGAGAAACGAACTGGCTCGCACGGCTTCTTGTCGGGCCAAGCCGATAAGCAAGACCAGCGACGCGCCTGCCACGAGTGTCACCTCGGGGGCCAGAAGAAGAAGGGAGGAATCATTCATAGTCGAGGCCTCCGTGCCATGAGGCTCGACGAGTAGTCCCGAGTGGTGAACGACGGTTCAAGAATGTTTCATCCGGTAGTTCGTGGCGCTGGACGGTGATTCCTGAATCCTGGGTTTTCCCAGGCGTCTCTCGCAGCCGGGCCAGAATCTGTCTGTCTGCCGCCGGACGAATGCTGCTGAGAATCACATTGGGAAAGAGGCCCAGGACGAGGCATGCGGCGGCAATGGGGGCCAGAATGCCGATTTCGCGTTTGTCCAAATCACGGGACAGGCCGGCGTAGTCTTCGGGCGCCCGTGCCGGCTCGCGCAAGGGGCCGAACAGCACCCGCCGGCACAGATACAACATGTAAGTCGCTCCGAGGATTACACCCGAGGCGGCAAAAGCGGCGTGCATGATTCCTAGCGGGCCGGTGCCATCGGCGTTCGACGTCAGGGTGCCGAGCAGGACGAGGAACTCGGCCACGAAGCCGTTAAGACCCGGCAGGCCGATGCTGCTGAGAGTGAAGAAGACAAGAAAGAACGCCATCCAGGGCATGGGTCGAGCCAGTCCGCCAAGCTGGTCGAATCGGCGGGTGTGATACCGCTCGTAGATCATGCCGACGACAAGAAACAGGGCTCCAGTGGAGAGGCCGTGGTTCAGCATGTACATCACCGAGCCGACAAGCCCTGCGGATTTCAGGCTGAACATGCCGAGAATGCAGAAGCCGAGATGCGAGACAGAGGAATAGGCGATGAGCTTCTTGATATCCTGCTGAACCCACGCCGCCAGGGCTCCCCAGATGATTCCGCCGATGGCCAGTATGGCCATCAGAGGAGCAAACGCAAATGTTGCCGCGGGAAGCATCGGCAGGCTGAACCGCAGGAATCCGTAGGTGCCGAGTTTGAGCAGGATGGCGGCCAGCAGGACACTGCCGGCCGTGGGTGCTTCAGTGTGGGCCAATGGCAACCAGGTGTGGAGGGGGAACAGCGGCACTTTGATGGCAAAGCCGGCTGCAAAGGCGACGAAGAGCCACCATTGCGTCTCGGGCGGCAGCCGCAGGGCATAGAGTGTCTCAAGGTCGAAAGTGAACACACCGACGCCGTTTGCCGAAGCCGGCAGCGAATACGCCTGGTAAGCCAGGAAGAGAACGCCTGCAAAGGTTAAGACACTGCCGGCGAAGGTATAGATGAAGAACTTATGAGCGGCCTGTTGCCGTTTCGGACCGCCCCAGATGCCGATGATGAAGTACAGCGGGATCAGCGTGAACTCGAAGAAGATGTAGAAGAGCAGCAGATCTCGGGCGCAGAACACGCCGATCATGCCGGCTTCGAGCAGGAGCATCAGGACATGGTATTCCTTGACTCGCCGGCGGATCGACGCGAAGCCCGACCATAGTGTCAGCGGGGCGATGCCGGCCGTCAGCACAACCAGCCATAGGCTGATACCGTCTACGCCGACATGATAGCGGAAATCGACGTAGCCGGCCCCGCGAGCTGCCGATGGGGCGGTCTCTTCGTCGCTGACCCACAGCCGGTCGAGACACAGCGCATAGCGTCCCTGCTCGGCAAGAGATCGACCACTGCGGTCTACTGCCCCGAAGAATAGCAGGATTGCCAGGAGGGTCAATATCGCGGTGGCCAATGAGAAGCCCATTGCAGTGCGGCGGATCCGGCGGGCGGCGGCCTCATCCGCTTCGCGAGCCTCGGCGAGGCCAACGACAACCGCACCCACCAGTGGCAGGGTGATCAGCAGTGTCAAGATCCAGGTTTCCGCCAACTCAGTCATAAGGTTTCTACTTCATCAGCCAGACGATCAATGCCATCAGGACGATGCCGCCGGTCATCACCACGCCGTAACCTTGCGTCGCTCCGGTTTGCAGTGTGCGAAGCGCCGCACCGAGGGCCTGCGGAACGGCCACGATCAATCGCAGCGTGCCGTCGATGAAAAACTGGTCGAGGGCGTACAGCGAAGCGCCCAACCTCCACAGGGGCCGGACGATCAGGGCATCGTACGCCTCGTCAACGTAGTACTTGTTAACCAAAAGCCCGTGGATTCGGGGAAACGCCTGACGAACGGTCTGCGACCATGTCGGACGCCGGACGAAAAGCACGTAGGCGGCCGCTATGCCCAGGATCGCCAGTGCTGCTGACACATACATCAGTGCATATCCGTCGCCGTGAGTCCGGTGTCCCAAGCGGGGAATCGATGCTTCCTTGAACGGTGCGACGACCGGGGCGAGAAACTCGTGGAATGCGCCGCTCGGCTCGAACAGTCCTGCAAACCCCCCTGGGCGAATCGCCACGCCCGCGTAGCCGGCGGTGACGGTCCCCGCGGCCAGCAGGACAAGCGGCACCAGCATCCAGCGGCCGGTCTCGTGTGGATGAACGCCTTCGGGAATTCGCGGTTCGCCGTGAAAGGCAATGAACATCATGCGGAAGGTGTACAGCGCCGTCAGGATGGCCGTCGTCATGCCTAGAATTCCATACACCGGATGAAACACGAAGGCGGCGTGAATGATCTCGTCTTTGCTGAAGAACCCGGACAGCAGGGGGAAGCCCGCCAAGGCGAGCGAGCCAATCAAGAATGTCAGGAAGGTGACGGGCATGATGCTTTTCAGGCCGCGGAACTCGCGGATGTCGATGATGCCGCCCATGGCGTGCATGACGCTGCCGGCCCCCAGGAACAGCAGGGCCTTGAAGAAGGCGTGAGTGAACAGGTGGAAGATGGCCGAGTCCGCCGCGAAAACGCCGACGCCGAGGAACATGTAACCCAACTGGCTGATGGTCGAGTAAGCCAGGATCCGCTTCATGTCGTACTGGGCGATTGCGATGGTTGCGGCAAATAGGGCGGTGGCCGCCCCGACAACCGCAACCGTGTTCAATGCGACCGGCGAAGCCGCGAAAACGGGACCGCATCGCACGACCATGTAGACGCCGGCCGTGACCATCGTGGCGGCGTGGATTAATGCGGAGACCGGACTGGGACCTTCCATGGCGTCCGGCAACCACACATGTAACGGCAATTGGGCGCTCTTGCCGACCGCCCCGCAAAACAGAAGCAGGGCGATAGTCGTGGTCTGGCCGGCGGTCAGATGTCCGAGATAGCTGAAGGCCGTGGCGTAGTCGAGCGGGCTTTCGCCGGGCGGCACGTGCGGGGCCAGCCAGCGGTAGAGCAGGAGAACGGCCAGGCCGAAGCCGAAATCGCCGATGCGGTTGACCACAAAGGCCTTCATTGCCGCTCCAGCCGCGGCCGGGCGCTGATAGTAGAAGCCGATAAGCAGGTAGCTGCACAAACCGACTGCTTCCCAGCCGAGATAGAGCAGAAGGAAGTTGCCGGCCAGGACCAGCGTGCACATGCTGCAGACGAACAGGCCCATGAAGGCGAAGAACCGTTCGTAGCCGCGCTGGGGGCGTCCATGATGTCGCATGTAATCGCGGGAGTAGATCACGACCAACAGAGCAACGCCGCAGATGGTGGTCAGCATGATCGTTGTCAGTGGATCGACCTGAAAACTGATGTTGAACGAGACGCCGGCCGCCGGAACGAACCATGAATAGAAGATATAGGGGTCATCATAGGCTCGAACCGGCAGTGAGGCGACCTCGAGAAGAAGGAGAATGCTGCATACCAAGGCCGCACCGACGCCGATAATGATCGGCCAGTGACTGGCGCCCTTGATCGCGCGCGGGCCGGCCAGTCCCGCGATCGCGGTTCCCAGCAAGGGCAGCAGAGGGACCAGTGGGGCGAGGTTCAGAATGTCGGTGTCGACTGCGGCCAGCATCATCGTCGTGTTGTCCGTTTTGCCGCGGCCGGCATTGCCTGGCGAAGCATGAGCCGCCAAGCCGGCCGCTGCGAGTCTATCCCCGCATTTCCTCCCAGGCGTGACTGTCCAAGGTTGTCCTTCGGCGGAACAGCAGGACAACCAATCCGAGGGCCAAGCTGGCCTCTACGGCCGCGACCACCACCAGGAACAACGAGAACACCTGTCCGGTCAAATGGCCATGCTTGAGGCCGAAACCCACGAGGTTGAGAATCACTCCCTGGAACATGACTTCCGTGGACAGGAACATGAGGATCATGTTGCGGCGGGCGAGAAAACCGGCGACACCGATCCCGAAGAGGATCGCGCCGACCAGAATGTAAGCGTTCGTCAGGTCCATCGTTTTCCCGGCGTTGCAGGGCCGACGCCCCTGTCGGCCCATCTTTCCGCGATGCATCCCCGAGCCCAACGCAGTGGGGCCGACGCCCCCGTCGGCCCATCCCATTTCAAAACGGCGGTGCTTCACGGCCGCGCCGCTTGATATCCGTTTCTTCCGCCTGCGCCGCCAATTCGGCGGGCGTCAAAGCCTCAGCCTCGATCCGCTTGCGAGCCAGACTCACAGCTCCGACAAGTGCGACGAGCAGCAGGATGCCCGCGGTTTCAACCGCCAGGACATAGGTGGTCATCATGCTCTTGCCAATCAACCGCACGTTGCCGGCGGACTCGTCGTCGACGGGGGACGACTGCCCGGCGTTTGTGGACGCGGCAAGCGACCGTCCTTCGCTCTCAGTGGCACCGACAAGCACGCCGGTGTTTGCCATCTGCGAGGCGGAATCAGCCGAAACCATCGCCTGGACGACGGCAGCGGACAGAAGAAAGCCCAGCGTGACCGCCGCCAGCGGCTCACGTCCTGTCAGGTTCGCCGGATCGGTTTCCTGCTGCTGCGTCAGCATGATCACAAAGACATAGGTTACAAGAATCGCTCCGGCGTACACGATGACCAGGGCCGCGCCAAGGAACTCGGCCAGGGCCAGCAGACATAGTGCGGCCACCGCCAGGACCACGAGCACGAAGTACAGCGCGCAGTAGATCGGCTTCGGATGCGTCACCACCCGGACCGCCGCCACAATCGCCACCAGGGCGAAGAGAACAAAGAACGCTCGTCCATCGAACGCCTCACCGATCCAGCGAACACAGTACGTTGCGATTGCCGCCAGCGATGCGGCCCCGAGAATGCGCGCGGTCCATCGCAGCGGTCGGCCTGTTGATCGACCGGCGGGCATGGACAAATACACGCCCGCCGCGCCGAGGGCCAGAAAGGCATACAGAATGTACATGCCAGTCGTGGTCACAAGCTACCGGCCTCCGTTTCATTGCCGTATGGTCGGGGTGACGGCGAAATCAAGCCGCCGGTGCCGCCATAGCCGGTGATGGGCGGGTTCTTGCGCGGCTTCTCGTCCCGCGTCTGATCGAACACTTCGAGCAGCTTGTTGATATCGAAGATCATCTCCTGCCGCGAGTACTCCACGATCGAGTATTCCGGCGTCAGCTCGATCGCATCTACCGGGCAGGCCTCTTCGCACATGCCGCAGTAGATGCACACCAGTTCGTCGATGTCGAAACGTACGGGGTACTTCTCGCGATCGGGCCACGGTGCCTCCGCCCCGACGATATGAATGCAATGAGCCGGGCAGGCCGTCTCGCACATGAAACAGGCCACGCAGGCCACGCGGCCCTGCTCGTCGCGGTTGAGCCGGTGGACGCCGCGATAGATCTCCTTGCGGACCTTTACCCGCTCCTCCGGATACTGAACCGTCAACCGCTTGGCGAACAGATGCCGGAACGTGGTCTTGAGGCCGTTGATGATCTGCGGCAGATAGAGCTTGTCCGCGGCCGTCAACTTCGGCTCAGTGATCTCGATGATGTCCTCATCCTTGATCATGCGCGATCCCGCCGTCATGGGATGAATGCCAGGTCCACCTCGATCGGTTTCTGGTTCGTCTTGCCGATAGAGAAGTCTCCGCTCAGCGGCCGATCCGAGAATCCGCCGAGATCGGCTGTTGTCACCGTGTAATCGCCGAGGAATCCGCGGAAGCGGACCTCGCCGTTCCCTTCCACGGTCGCCACGGTCTCGGTGGTCCACCACGTACCCTTGATCCGCTTCATCAGCTCCTCGTAGGCCGGTTTGGGCGTCATGTCTTCGCGCAGCAGACCGGCGGGGGCACCTTGCCATGCGTTATAGTCCGTGAAGTCCCACCAGGTGATCGCCTCGACGGCCGGATGGCTGAACAAGATGGTATAGAACCGCACGACTTCTTCGGCTTGTCGTTTTTCGCCCTCGGGTGTGCTGGCCCATTTGAACTTGGAGCCGGCCTGCTGCCGCTGCTCGGCCAGATTCCTGCCTTGGGCGCCCGAAATGAACGTCGTTTCAGTGAAGTGCAACGGCTTGCCGTAGCGGGCAAACCTTTCGCAGACGTCCCAGATCTTTTCGGCCGGCCACGCTCCGCCGTGCTGATGAGACTGAATGCCGATCACGTCGTAAAGGGGCCTGCCTTCGTCGTCCACCAACTCGTCGATCACCTTTGCGGCGAACTCGTCGCCGACGGCGTAATCATTGATGATTAATGTGGCCTTGGGATTGCCTTTGCGCGCGGCTTGGAAGGCGGCTCGGACAAAGGGCCCGACTCCCATATCACGAATGATCTTGGTCAGTCTGGGAGAGTTCTTCTTGCAGTCCGGCCGATCGTAGTGCGTTGCCTCGTTGACCACGTCCCAGATATCGATCTGCCCGGCGAAGCGGCGGCTGCACTCCTCGATCCGCTCGAGTTGAAGTCGCAACACCTCCTTCGGATCGTCCGGAAGCCATTTTGGATCGAACCAGTTCCAGGCCAGCGGATGTCCCTTCGTCATCACGTTGTGGGCGGCGCACCAGTCGGCCATCACCTTGGTCTTGTCATAATCAGGCCTTCCGCGATCTTTCTCATAGTGCCACCAGTAGAAAGGCAACGTCGCGTAGTTGAGCAGGGCGGCGTAATGCTGCTCGTAAGCGGCATTGGCCTCGGGGCTCCCGCAGGCGCCAAGCTTGAAGATATTGGAGCCGAAGAGAAACGCATGGCGCGTTTGTCTGATCCGCACGTGAAGCCCGGCAGGAGGCACTCTGCCATTGTTGGTGAGTCGGAGCACGATATCGCCCTTGCGATGCTTCTCAATCCGTGCGTCCGCCTGGCCGAGAATGTCGGCCTCCGGGAGCGGGGCGGCCAGGGTTGCGGCCGCAAGAATCAGTGTCAGAACGTTCATTCGAACCTCCTTGTCAGCGAGCCTTCGATGGGCGGCAGGTTGGCCTGGCGGCCGGTGATGGCCGGCGACCAGACATAGAATCTCAACACGGCCGCCCCGAACACGGCTGCATTGCACAGCGGCGACCAGAACGACGCGACGACGTTCTTATAGAGCAGCAACGAGGTCAGGACGACCAACGCGATGCCCGCCGGCACCAGGCCGTTCCAGGCAAACCGCATGAGCTGGTCGAATCGCGGCCGAAAGAGCGTCCATCGAACCCACATAAAGAAAAGGATGAAGACGACGACCTTGCTGAGCACGATGGCAAACTGGCACAAGGCGGCGGCAAGCGTCTGCGACTTGTAGATCCAGTCGAGCCAGCCCCAGCCGAGCCGCGTGCTGAAGGGGAACAGCTCCCAGCCGCCGAGAAACAGAGCGGTCATGAACGCGCTTACTGTGATCAGGTGGGCGTATTCGCCAAGGAAGAACAAGGCCATTTTCATCGAGCTGTATTCGGTGTGGTAGCCCCCGACGAGTTCCTGCTCGGACTCGGCCAGGTCAAAAGGCATGCGGTTGGTCTCGGCGAAGGCCGTGACGAGCAGTATCAGGAACGCCAGCGGGTGCAGCAGAACGTTCCACGTGGACTGCATCTGGTACTCGACGATCTTCTCCAGCCGAACCTGCCCGGTGGTGAGCACCACGACGAGGATGGCCAGCCCCATCGGGATCTCGTAGCTGAGCGTCTGGGCGGCGGCCCGCATTCCGCCGTAAAAGGAGAACTTGTTGTTGCTCGACCACCCGGCCAGTACCAGCCCGTACACGCCCATGGCCCCGACCGCCAGAATGTAGAGCAGGCCGATGTCCACGCCGGCCACCTGCACGCGCACCGGCTCGGGCCCGCCCAGGTCAAGCGGGCCGCCCCAGGGGATTACCGCGAAGCCGATCATTGCAACGGCAAAAGCGATGCACGGCGCAAGGAAGAACAAAGGCCGATCCGCGCCGCGGGGTGTGAAATCTTCCTTGAGCAGGAACTTCACCCCGTCGGCTATCGGCTGCAGCAGGCCCAGCGGCCCGGCCCGGTTCGGCCCGATTCGGTCCTGGAGCCATGCGCATACCTTGCGCTCCAGCAGGATAGCATATGCGACGAACCCCATGATGATAGTGATGAGCACCACCATCAGTGCCACGCTGAAGCCGAGTTGGGTCTTGAGCAAGTCGATCATCTTCAGTGCTGAAATCTCGGCTGCGGTTCCGGCACGTGCACGTCCGCCATGGCCGGCACCGTCGGGATCATCATCTTCCGCACCTTCTCACTCGCATACAAGCCTGTGTGGCCGGCGATCGCGTACAGGTACTGCCCGTCATGCATGGCTCCTTCGGGCGGATCGACCGCTCTCTCAAACGGTTGTACCAGGCCGGCGTGGTTCATGAACGTCCCCTGACGCTCCGTCCACGCACAGAAGGGCAGCACAACGTCGGCCCGTGCGGTCAGCCTGTTGGGGAACATGTCCTGAACGATGAGCAACTCGGGTTTTGCGGCCGCGTCCGGCAACGTCTGTGTGGGCCAGTCGTTGTCGGGGTAACCGCCGACGATCCACAGGGCCTGAAAACGCCCGGCGGCAGCCTCTTTCCATAATTCCTCACGTGGCAGCACCGGCCCGCCCATCGCCGTTAGAATCGCCTCGATGCCTCGGCGGTTGGGGTGCTTCTCGGGTCGGATGACGAATCTGGCCGACTCCTCGGCCGCCCCGACGGGAAAAACCTCCGGCTCGCCAATCGTGTGGACGTCGCCCAGCGACAGGGCGGCGTGCGGAGCGATCCGGCGGACGAAGTCGGCCAGGAGCCAAGCCTCTTCGCAGCACATTTCCGGAGACAACTGGACGGCGACCGATGCGGGGCCGTGCCGGTCGATTGTTTGGCTTAGTCGCCGGCGGACGAGCTCCGGAGCCGATTCCCAGAGCAGCGGCTCGTGGCCATTTTCGCAACGAACGGCGGGCGTCGACAGCCGTTTCTCATCGAGAATGAACTTCCAGCCGAACCGCCCGTCGTCACAGATCCACCAGTCGTTCACGCCAACGTTCCATCGAGGCCTGAGCCGGTAAACACGGTTGCGGTTTTGATCGATGCGGATCGCGCAGCCGGTGCTGCACGCCCGGCAGATCGAGTTGGTTGTCGTCAGGAACCATACCCGTTGGGCGAAGAGGAAATCCTTGTCCAGCAGCGCCCCGACCGGACAGATGTCCACGACGTTGCCCTGCAGCTTGTTGGTCAGTGGTCGGCCGGGGAAGGCATCAATTTCAGCGACATGACCGCGGTTCACGATGCACAATTCACTCGTCCCGGAGACTTCGCGAGTAAATCGCACGCAGCGAGAGCAGAGCACGCAGCGGTCCTGGTAGAGCAGGGTTCGCGGTCCCACATCCTTCTTGGGGTTGACGGTCTTGGGGTCGACCATTCGCGAAACGGCCTCGCCGAACTTGAGGCTGTAATCCTGGAGGTAGCATTCGCCCGCCTGATCGCAGACCGGACAGTCCAGGGGATGATTCAACAGGTAATACTCCATGATGCGCTTGCGGTGCTCGTGGATCTTCTCCGTCTCGAAACGAACCTCCAGCCCGTCGCGGACCGGCGTCTGGCAACTGGGAATCAGCCGCGGCGACCATTCGAGGTCCCCGCTCTTGGGGTCGAGTATCTTCATTTCCATCAAACACAGCCGGCATGAGGCGACGACAGACAGGCCCGGGTGATAGCAGTAATGGGGCACATCGATGCCGGCATCCAGAGCTGCCTGGAGCACGGTAATGCCGTCGCGGCATTGAATTGTTCGGCCATCGATGATGATTGTGGGCACGGATCAGTCTATTAGCCTGTCAGTCTGTTAGACTGTTAGGAAACGAACAGAACCTGGTCGGGTTGCCGCCCCGGCAGATCGAACATGCTCACTTCCTAGTAGTCTAGAGGTCTAGCAGCCTAGTAGCCTCCTCATCCTTTTCTCCCCGCGATCGGCATCTCGTACACCGCGGGATTGATCCTTCGCAACGTCTGCGCCACCGCCGCCGGTTCCTGGCGTCGAATGTGCTCCTCGAACTCGCTTCGATACTTCTCGACGATCGTTCTGATCGGATACACCGCCCCGTCGGGAAGACCGCAGATGCTCATGCCCGGTATCATGCCCATGTTGTGCGAATTCTCGATCAGGATGTCGAGATCCTCGCTGCGTCCCGCGCCGGCGGCGATGCGCTTGGCGATCTTATACATCCAGGCGGATCCCTCGCGGCACTGCGTACACTGGCCGCAGGATTCATGGGCGTAGAACCGGGTTACATTCAGCAGCACCTTGCGGATGTCGGTTTCCTCGTTGATGACGATGGCCCCGGCCGTGCCCAGGCCGAGCAGGCCGTATTTCACCGGATCTTCGAAGTCCAGCTTGCAGTCCAATTCATCGCCGGTCAGGATCCCGACCGACAGCCCGCCGGGGATCACGCCCTTGACCTTCTTGTCGCCGATCATGCCACGGCCGAAATCGTCGCCGTAGATCAGCTCTCGCACCGTCAGCCCCAGCGGCGCCTCGAAACAGCCTGGGCGGTTGACCGGCCCGGAGATCGTGTACAGCTTGGGACCGTTGCTTCCAGGTGTACCGATGGAGCGGAACCAGGCCGCGCCTTGCTCGATGATGTGCGGAAGGCAACAGAGCGTCTCGACGTTATTGACCACCGTGGGTTGTCCGAAAAGGCCCTTGATGGCGGGAAAGGGCGGCTTGATTCGCGGCCAGCCGCGCTTTCCTTCAAGCGATTCGATCAGCCCTGTCTCCTCGCCGCAGACGTACGCCCCTGCGCCGCGATGAATGTGGCAATCGAGCGAGTAATCGCAGCCGAGGATACGCTTGCCGAACAGGCCTGCCGCGTAGGCCTCGTCGAGGGCCTTCTGAAGGATGTGGAAGGTCTCGTGGAACTCGACGCGGATGTAGATATATGCGACGGTTGCCCGTGTGGCGTATCCTGCGATCAGGATGGCTTCGAGCAACTGGTGCGGGTCATGGTCGACGATGTATCGGTTGTTGAACGTGCCCGGTTCGGATTCATCGAAGTTGACGCAGAGATATGTGATGCTCCTGTCGGCGGGAAGGAACGACCATTTCACGCCGGTCGGGAAGCCTGCGCCGCCTCGACCGCGAAGATTCGATCGCTTGACTTCGTCGACGACCTGCTGGGGAGTCATCGTGCGGAGCGCTTTGGCCGCCGCGGCGTATCCGCCCCGCGCGCGGTACGTTTCCAGCCGCCGCACCCCTGCGACGCCGACATTCCTCAACAAGACCGGTTCAAACCGTTTCATGATCACTGCGCTGTCGTCAGGCGCACCTCACGCCCTCTTGCCGAACCGTGCTTGCCGCGCCGTAGCGCACCGAAGGCCGGAACGGTGCCTTCTCACGCCTTCACCCCGTCATACAAATCACTCCGTTCCAAGCCGATCTTGTCATTGTCGGGGTCTGCCAGAATGCGGGGCACGTCCTCGGGGCGCACGTTTTTGTGTAACCGCTCGTTGACCAGCAGGCAGGGGGCGTATTCGCACGCGCCGAGGCATTCCTCCGTCACGAAACTGTATTCACCATCTGCGGTGGTCTCGTGCTCCCTGATACCCAGGTGCTCGCAAACCGCCCGATTGACCTCCTGGACGCCCATCAGCTCGCACGAGAGACCCCGACAGGCGACGATCACTTTGCGTCCTCTCGGTTTGGTCCAATAGTGCGTGTAAAAGGATGCCGTGTCCATGACCTCTGATGGAGCAAGCTCCAGCAGCTCGGCCAAGTCGCGCATCGCCCGGCGGCTCACGCAGCCATAAGTCTCCTGCACGATGTGCAGGGCCGGCAGCAGGGCGGCCCGCTTGCTGGGATACCGGGTGAAGAATCCGCGGATTCTCGCCTTCACCGCCTCGCTGATCTGCGGAGATTCCGCGTCGTCCGGTGCCGGTTGATTCCTGTCGATCGTTCGCCACGCCATCGTTTTCTCTGTCGTTCTTCGCGGATCACCGGGCCGACGCTCATGTCAGTCCGTTTGACTCCGATCGTGGGGCCGACGCCCTCGTCGGCCCTTTGTGACTCTGACCGTGGGGCCGACGCCCTCGTCGGCCCTTTGTGACTCTGACCGTGGGGCCGACGCCCTCGTCGGCCCTTTGTGACTCTGACCGTGAGGCCGACGCCCTCGTCGGCCCTTGCTGACTCACGGTGTTCGTCGAAGTCCGCCGCACGGCCCCGGGCTTGCCCGTGGGGTTCCATTGGCGATCTTCATCCGTTACCTGTCCAACTCTGCGGCGATGATGTTCAGGCTACCCAACACCGCGACTACGTCGCTGATCTGATGCCCGACGATCAGGTGTTCGAAGGCCTGAAAATGAACAAGGCTCGGCGGCCGGCAGCGGGCGCGGTACGCACAGCGCCCGCCGTCGCTCACCAGGTAAAAGCCCAGCTCTCCGTTGGCCGTCTCATTGGCCCCGTATACCTCGCCCACCGGGGGCGTAAACCCTCGGTTGGTCATGATCAGCTCGAAGTGGTGAATCAATCCCTCGATGCTGAAGTAGACCTCTCGTTTGTCGGGCAGTGTGACCTTATCGTTTGGAAGCACATTCACCGGCCCGGGCGGAATGTTGTCGATCAACTGGTGGATGATGCCTGCGGCCTGCTTGATCTCCTCGATCCTGACCAGGTAACGAGCGAGCACGTCACCGCCGGTAGCGATGGGCACCTGGAACGAGACCCCGGACGAGCCTTTGCCGTCCCAATTGTCCGCATAGCAGAGATACGGTTCATCCTTGCGGAGATCGCGACGCACGCCGGAAGCTCGGGCCAGCGGACCCGTCCAGCCCCAGGAGATGGCATCGTCCCGGCTCATATAGCCGATGCCCTTGGTTCGCTCGATAAACAGCCGGTTGCGGTTCAGCAGGTTTTCGAGATCGCTGATCGCCCGTGGAAGGCGTGCGAGGAACTCCTTCACGTGCCGGGGCCATTCGGGCGGAATATCGAACATGAGGCCGCCCACGCGCGTGTAACTGGTCGTGAAGCGGGCGCCGCAGACCTCTTCGAAAAGGTCGTTGATCCATTCCCGCTCATTGAAGCCGTAGAGAAAGGCCGTGAATGCGCCAAGGTCCAAGGCGGCGGCCCCCACACAAAGCAGGTGGTCCTGGATGCGCGCCAACTCGGCGATGATCGTTCGAATGGCCTTGCAGCGGGGTGTGATCTCGATGCCGAACAACTTCTCGCAGGTGTGGTGCCATGCGATGTTGTTGGCCATCGGACTGATGTAGTTCATGCGGTCCGTGATTGTCACGTACTGGTTGTAGTCGAGATGCTCGCCGAGCTTTTCGAACCCGCTATGGAGATAGCCGATATGCGGGGTGCAGGCTACTACCGTCTCACCGTCCAGTTCCAGGACAAGCCGAAGCGTGGTATGCGTGGCCGGGTGCTGGGGGCCGAAGTTCAGGCACCAAAGCTCGCGATGGCCGGGACCTTCGAGCAGCCCCTGTCGCACGAAAGTCGTTGGCTGTGGCGAACTTACGGACACTCAACACGCCCCTGTCGTCACCATGGCGCCCGGTTCTTTCGGCACCCGTCGCGTCCAGCCTGGTTACTGGCTCGGCGGAGCGCCCTTTGTGCCCGGCGTCACGAAGATGATAGGGTCTTGGCGCGGGGGCGGCAAGGCGGGGGCAGGACCGCGCGATGTTGTTTTGAGTTGTGCGGATTCCGAGCCTATAGTGACTTGCGATTCAAAGGGGTGGGACATTGCTTGTGCGGGAACGTCGATCCCAGGACGGCAAGGGACGTGGTATTGAAGAGCAGCCTACAACTCGTGCCGATGCACGTCGGGCAATGCACGCTCGGCAAGAACCACGTCCTGGGCGATCCTCATAGCGACGAGGATCGGGTTGATTTCACGCTTTATGCGTTCCTGGCGGATGGCGGTCCCGGGCGTCGTGCCTTGATCGATCTGGGGCCTGTCGGACTGCCCTACATCAACTGGATGTTCAGGCGCTACGGCTTCTTCCGCGATTTGCCGGGCGCCCCCGACGATGTGCGTCAGCCGCACGGCAACATCTTCGATTGGCTGAGTCGGCTGAACATCGCTCCCGAGAGTGTCGGCCACATTGTCTTTACTCATTTGCACGCTGATCACCATGGCCTGACCGACGGCAAGGATGGCGGGGCGATCCTGCGATTCCCCAACGCCCGCATTTACGTTTCCAGGACAGGCTGGGAGGACAACCTCACAAAACGGGTGAACGGAGGCTGGAACAGTTACGTCGATTTCGCGTTCTCCGACTTCTTGCTTGACGCCGACAAGGCCGGCCGGCTGGCGGTCCTTGATGAGGGCGAGGTCATGCCGGGCGTAACGGTGAGCTATCTTGGGGGGCATTCGGTGTGCAGCCTGGCCGTGCGCATCGAGACTCCCTCGGGCGCGGCGGTGGTCTGCAGCGATGACGTCTATCGGTATGACCTGCTCGAGCAGGGTATTCTGGCGCGGCTGCGGGTGACTCACGCCCGGCTGCTCGCGGCGACCGAACGGCTGGTCGGTATGGCCGAGGCCGGAGCGATTCTGCTGCCGTGTCACGATCCAGGCATCTTCGATATGTACAGCCGCTACAAGCAAGAATGGCTGGGGCATCTCAAGCCTGTGTCGCACCGCGCTGCCGCCGGGTTCCGACGTTCCGCCAAGGTCCTGCTGGGCCGGTTGCCGGATGACAGCGTGCCCTCCCCAGCGCGGCCGCGAGACTGCAAGACACCGGCTATGCCCTGACTTCAGACAAGCCGGGCCTGCTGCAGAATCAAATGGCGTGCCGGTACCTGAAGCGGGCTTTGCAGCCCTCTTCTCCAAACGGTTTCTTCTTGAGGTGCGGAAGACGTCGTCGAAGAAGGGGAGTCTGACGGGTGGGTGTTGATGTCAATAAGCCTTCATCCGCGATGCTTTTCTTAAGCGGCCTGCCTTAGGAATGCCGGCCACGTTTCAACTTTTGCTTACCTTTGCCGGTGATGCTGGTTGAGGATTGGGCAAAGAGCTTCCGCCCTGCCATCCGAACGGTTTTTCCTCGCCGCTCAATTCGCCAGTTGGATTTCACAGATCAGCGGCCGATGGTCAGACTTCCACGTCCAGCCCAACTCGCAACGTGTCACCCGAAGCAGCCGACTGACCCATGCTTGGTCGATGGCCAGCACCGGGCATGGTATCGGCCACGTTGCGTAATGGCCTTTGCCGGCTGCCTCGAAGGCATTAAGGAAATCCTGCCGAAGTCCGCGAAGGTGGATCGAATCTGCAGGCGTATTGAAATCCCCGATGATGATCGTCGGCTCATTTGACATCGAGCAAGCCAAGCGAGTCAAGGTCTGTATCGCCGCCGCCCGCGAGTAAAACGGGTTGCTCCTGATCTCCGGTTGGATGACGCTGAGACGAACACCGCCGACCAGCACCGACGTGTGTTTGTACCAGGCGCGGTCTGCCAAATCGCCACATTCATGCTCGACAAGCTCGCCGCGCGTGATCAGTATCATACCATGATAGATTGTCGAGATGTTGTATCCGGGGAACGCCGCCGCGTATTGGGCGATTCGTTCCTTGGTGGCCGGGCCGGCCTCATTCATGGCGATGATATCCGGATTGACCCGACGGATCTGATCGATGACGCCCGGCCGTTCCAAGGCGCGCCCTGCGGTGTTCCAGGCCAGGACCCGCACGCCTTTGCCGTCGCTGGCCGTCGCGGAAGTGAAACGGGTCGCACAGTGCCACCATGCCATGCAAGCCACGGCGGCACCGAGGCACAACCAGCCCATACGCCGACGACGCCGGACCAGGAGCAACAAGCAGGCTATTGCGGCGATGCCTGCCAGGACAATGATGGGCGTTGCGTAGAAGATGGTGGATGCCGGAACAAAGCTATCCCGGACGGTCAGCCTGATCAGCAGAGCGACAACCCAATAAACCGCGAGGACGGCAGCGGCTTGGTCAGCGATGCTCCCGGCGTTTCTTCGGCACCACGCGATCATCTGACGTTCCCGACGGGGCCTCGTTGCCCGTTGCGGCCCAAACAGACGGGGCATTCCGCACCTGCTGCTTGCGGAATGCCCCGGTTCTGGCGAAGAAAGCAGGCCGACCCTTACCTGCCGAGCAGGTGCTCGATGACCATGCGCTCCAGTCCTTCGTAATCGCGGTTGCGGATGAACTCCGCCTCTTTTTTGCGGTTGAAGGTTCTCACCTTGGCCAGCAGCAGCTCGAAGAATCGCTTGCTGTTGGCCAGGTGGGCGGTATTATTGGACTGTTTCTGTGTCCGCATGACTTTGACGTCCAGACCGACCATCTCGCCGTTGAGGCCGAAGCCGCCTTCCTCGAGCACTCGGACCTGGTTGAACGCTCGCCGCAGGTTGTCGGCGGCAAAGCTCTTGTCCTCGTCAAACTTCAAGCCGTTCTGGTCGTTCAGATGCACGCTCCAGAGCTTCTTGTGGTATAGGGCGAAGGCCATCTCGTCCGACGGGTCCAGCCCGGCCAGCAGGGCGTGGGCCGTCTCGATGAGCCCGCCGACCCGCGACGGGTCATCGGAGAGATAGGCCAGCGAAATGGCGTGCCCGATCGTCGGTACGTAGGCGTGGTCCATGGGCTCGTTGGGCTTCGGCTCGATCAAGATGCGCACTTCCTTGTTGTGGTTGAGCATCTTGTTGATCGCCTGCATGAGGTACTCGTGGGCGATCCGGGCGTTCTTAGATTCGCGGATGTAGGTGCCTTCGCGGGCCAGCCAGAGAACGATCTGGTTGGCGCCCAGCTCGAAGGCGATGTCGATCGCCTGCAACGAGCGATCGATAGCGTATCGGCGACAAGCCGCGCTGTTGGAGGTGTAGCCGCCGTCAATGGTCATCGGGTTTTCCCACAGGCGGGGGGCCACGAACTCGGGGACCAGCCCGTGGTCCTTCAGGATCTTGCCGAGCTGGGCTGCACGCTTGAGCACGGTCGAGGCCGGCAGGGTGTCGAGCTCCGGCACGGCGTCGTCGTCGTGGAACTGGACCCCGTCAAAGCCCAGATCCTTGTAGACCTTCAGTTTCTTGGCGAAGCTGACCGGTTGCCGGACGGGAGGGCCAAAGGGGTCGGCGCCTTCATGAATGTTCCAGGGTCCGAACGAGAAACGGTATCTCTTGGTCTGCTTTTTAGCCACGCTACGTTCCTTTCGAGTTCAAGGCTCCAATACGAATGCATCGCAACATGCCCGGGCGGCAAGCCCGGAACACGCTATTGCCGATGGTAGGGTACCCCAAGGGTCATTCCCCGGCAAGGCGGCTGCCAAGGAGGAGCGAGGGGGTTCGTGACGCTTCAGGCGGGAGGGTGCCAGGGCTCTTTCAGAACCGCGACCGTGAGGGAGCGGCGCAGCACGGGTCGCCTTCGCTTCGCGGAACCTATGCTTCCCCGTGCCAGCCTGTGTTATGGAAGACACCGGTGAACAAGCCGCTGACGGGACCCGCCGGGTGCCATGCCCACGGCTCTGCGTGGGCATGCTTGAGCTGAAAGCTGACAGCAGAATGCTGAAAGCTCGCCTCTCTGAAATCTCCATTCCCAAATCCGCAATCCTGCCCCTTTGAATGGTACCAACGCGTGGTGTCATGTCCACAGCTCTGCGCGGGGACGTGGCTCGATCTGAAAGCTCAAAACCAAAAGGCGAATGCTGATCGCTTTTTTCTGTATAGAAGTCGACAGGTTCGAGGGTCTGCGCGCCGGCTCGTGATGATCCCACAATCTGACGAGCCGCGCGGTGGGCCCGGACGCCCGAGAGGCCGGCTTCCTCGCCTAACCGATCACGGACCACTGTCCACTCGCCGTCCATCTTCTCTTGGCGTCATGGCGGTCCCATTCGCTCGCCTTTTACATCCGTGCGATCGCTGTGATCTGTGGTCACACTTCTTGTAGCCGGCCGCCCCGGCCTTGTTTTATCCTTCATCCTTCCGCCTTCATCCTATCTTCCGGCACCTCCGTCCCATCCGGCCAATTCCCAATTCTCAACTCGTAATTCCTACCGGCACTACTCCCCGCTCGTCAGTATCCTTGCTCGGGGCCGCCTTTTCGTGACCCGATCCAAAGCGAACGAGTGATTGTGGGAGCATTTTCCGGGTTGGAGGGATCGGCCTGGAATAACTGGTAGTATGCCAATGCCTCCACGTGCCCGTCCATGAAGCCCGAGTTGGCCCTGGTCCGTGGTTCATAGAGGCCGTCGACGGCCTGGGTGGGCAGGTGGAATTGTTTGGTGAAGTCCGAGCCGCGTCCGCCGAGAAACGGCCTCACTGCTTTGCCTCCGTGGCGGAAGCGGAGCACCTTGCCAAGATGATCGCGGGGGCGGCTTCCCTGGCTGGTCGCCCCGAAGTCCTCGGCGAACACGCCCAGCTTGCCGGCCTCCACCACGACAATCGGCGATCCTTTGACATTGCGGAGGCCGGCACTGGCATTGGCGCCGAAGCTGCTCCAGAACAGCGGGACAGTGATCGGACCGTTCGAGGCCGTGTTGGTCCACAGTTGCTCGCCTCGATAGGAATAGCCTCGGTGGTCGTAGTACGTAACGTCGCGCCGGACCGTCGCCGTGGTTGTGGTTTGTCCTGGGGTGGCGGTGAAGTCCATCAGGCAGTCGCCGGTGGGCTCCGAGTACGAATCGCCGCCGAACATGTTGCCAAGAACCTGATCCTGGAAATCAAAAGTCCAGTTGTCGCCGCTGCGTCGGAACCGGTTGAAGATGGATGCGCCGGAGCTGATGCCCTCAGAGCCCTGGTGGCCGTACTGCTCGTCGTAGACCGCCGGGATGGGCTTGGGGTCAGGGTCCGCAGGGCACAGGAAAATATTGGGGGCCCCGGCGTTGCGTTTGAAGGAGTCAACGGCCCAGCCATAGTTCAGACTCCACTGCTCCTTACGCATTTGCGTTTCGGCCTGCATCAGGAGAACCCCGGTCAGGCCCTGTCGCAGATTGCTGGCACACACCGATCTCTGCGCGAGATTGCGTGCGTTGATCAAGGAAGGAATGAGGATGGCAACGAGGAGAGCGATGATCGCCACGACGACCAGCACTTCGATCAACGTGAAACCGGTTCGAGCCGACGGTTTCATGCGTCCTCTCCGGATGCCGAGGTGACCGGGCTCTGCAAGATACCGTCCCCGCCGCAAGTCCCACGCTCAGGCGCGCAGAAAACGGGGGGCCTTCTCCCACCCATCATGTCCGATTCAAGGGATCTCCGTCCAGCCCCGCCATCGGTTCTGGCTAATGAACATTATACCCGGCGTGAGGAAGATATAAGATAGCACAGTCCCGCAAGAAGGCTGGGACAGGCCTGACCCCCGGGGCCGGCAGCCCGAGTTGTCAGTCTTCAGTTCTCAGTCGAGGCAGGGCCGGTGTCTCCGCCCAACTGACGACGGATCACTGAGAACTGACCATTCGCTTTCCCATCCGGTCAATTCCCAATTCTCCAATCTCAATTCTCAATTCGTCCCTTCGCCCTCGGCCAAGGCGGTGATGAAATGGTGGAGGGCGATGGCCACCCGCGGGCCGGCGCTGAGCCACTCCGAGCCGCCGACCCGGGCGACACGCCGCTCGCGGATGGCGGGGATCCCCCCGACCTTTGCCCACGTTCGATAGAGATCGTCCCATTGCCGATCGGTCAGAGGCTCGCCGAACGTCAGGATCGCCTCAACGTCCAGCGTCAGCAGCCGCTCAAGGCCGATTTCGCCGTGCGAGACGGGCATGGCCCCCGCGGCGGCGTTTTGTTGGCCCGCCGCCTGCAAGAGGCTTTCCAGAAACGAACCCGGGCCGGCCACCCAGACCGGTCTGGGTGGAACGGGTAGATCACCCAGTATGATCAGAACGCGGCGGCGAGGCAGGTCCAAACGGCGGGCCGTCTGACGCAGCGTTTCCAAGTCATTGCGAATAAACGCGGCCAGCGCGGTTGCGGTCTTGGGCCGGCCGCACAGGCTGCCGATGCGTTCGATGGCGGTGTAGACCTCTTCAAGCGTATCGTGTGGAAGAGCGGCATGCGGCAGGCCGAGCTTGCCCAGGGCATCGATTACCTGTCCGCTGTTTCGCGTGACGAGGATGAGGTCGGGCTTGAGGGTCTTTATCATGTCGAGGTTGACCGTCACCAGCGAACCGACATCGGCCACGCGTTCGATGCCCGGCGGATGAGTGCAGTAGGGGGTACGGCCGACCAAGCGGTCGCGCAACCCCAGAGCGCAGACGATTTCGGTGATGCTCGGGGCAAGGGAGATCAGCCGGTTCGGACCCTTATCGCGTTCGGAGGGGTCAACCCACGGGTTGGCGACGTAATCGCGAGGTTCGCTGATGCGGAGGGCCCGCCCGGCCGGCCGGCTGGTCACGGCCGGCGGCTGCCCGCTCGCCACCAGGTGACTGCGAACGCGCAGCCCCACGGCCGCAATAAAGACAGCCCCCGTCGCCAGGATCAACCAGTAAGAACGTCGCACGCCGACCTCACCAGCCTGCTGCGGGCCCCAGATTCCCGTCCCTACGTCTTCAGCTTCCGTCCCAGCCGCTTCTCCACGCTATCGATCTTGCTTTGCAGGCGTCCGGTCGCCCCTTTGCGCCAATCGAACTTGATCGTACAGGCGATCCGGTCGCAATCCTGGCTCATCCTTTCAAGGCATTGACCCACGACCCCGATGACCTGGTCCCACTCGCCTTCGAGGACGGTGCCCATCGCGTTCAACTGATACGGCACGCCGCTGCGATCGATGACATCAAGGCTGCGAGCGACGTATTCACCGACCGATTCCCCCTTGCCCAGCGGGAACATCGAGAATTCAAGAAGCATGGCCATGGTGCGTACTCCTCTCTGAGAATGCCGGGCATGCCCGTCTTTCTTGAGTTCGTATCATACCACCAGATTGGTTTCGCAGGACCGTTGTCAGGTGCCCGCGCGGGACAAGACGGGTCCGCGACACTCGCGGCGGCTCTGTCATGGCATCGGAGCAGAAGCGACCTTCTTGGCCAGCAACGTCACCTCGCGACCGAGAAAGATCTCGGGCTCGTACACCACCCGGCCGGTGATCGACATGCCCATGGTCTGGTAGAAAGCCAGCGCCCCATCCACGAGGGCTGCGACGGTCATCTCCTCGTGGCCGGCCCGGCGGATCATCGCTTCGCAGGCCTCGAACAGGGCCTTGCCCACCCCTTGCCGGTGGTACCGCGGATCGACGTAAAGCCGGGCGATTTCGTTACCGTGCACCGCCGCCATGCCCACAATGCCGGTTTCAGTGCAGGCGACGAGGTGCGGGCGGGATTTGGATTCCTCGCGAACCGTCTGCTCCGACGAGCGGTCGTCGACCAGGAATGCCAGTTGCCTGGCAGTCAAGTGTTCGCGGTCGCCCAGCCAGCGAAAGCAATCCCTCAGCAGTTCACTGACGCGAGGGATGTCAGTCTCAGTCATTTCGCGGATGTGCAGATTCACCATGATCCGGGCCGGTTTCACTTTTCCAGAACGGCAATCTTTACCGCAACAGAATAGCCCTGTGGCGCGGACCCAGCAACAAGAATAGTCCGGCCCGGAAGAAGCAAACCCACGGTTTACCACCGCGGGTTTGCGGAAGCCTCGTGTTTTTTCTGATCCGGCCGCAACCGGCCGAAGGGTGACAAAGGACGCTCACTTCTTGTAGAAACTGATCATGTCCTTACAGGTTTTGATCTTGATCTTCCCGGCGTTGCCGGCCTGACCGAAGGCGGTCATGCGAGCGATGCAGATCTGCTTCATCATCTCGCGGGCCGGGCCGAGGTAATCACGAGGATCGAACTTGTCGGGCGTCTCGGCGAAGACCTTGCGGATCGCGGCAGTGATGGCCAGGCGGTTGTCGGTGTCCACGTTGATCTTTCGGACGCCGTGTTTGATACCCCGTTGGATTTCCTCGACGGGCACGCCGTAGCTTTCCTTCATCTTGCCGCCGTATTTGTTGATGAGGTCGACCAGCTCGCGAGGGACGCTTGACGATCCGTGCATGACCAGGTGGCAGTTAGGCAGGCGGCGGTGAATCTCCTCGATGATGTCCATCTTGAGGACGTCGCCGGTGGGTTTCTTGGTGAACTTGTAGGCGCCGTGGCTGGTGCCGATCGCCACTGCCAGGGCGTCGACGCCGGTGTCGGCTACGAACTTCTCGGCCAGGGCCGGGTCAGTGACATGTTCGAGGCCGGTGCCGCCGGCACCGTGGCCGTCTTCAATGCCGCCGAGCACGCCGATCTCGCCTTCGACGGTCACGCCCACGGCGTGGGCCATCTGGACGACCTCCCTGGTGACTTTCACGTTGTACTCATAGCTGCTGGGCGTCTTGCCGTCCTCGCTGAGCGAGCCATCCATCATGACGCTGGTGAATCCCTGCTCGATAGCACTCTTGCAGGTGGCCGGGCTGTTGCCGTGGTCCTGGTGCATGGCGATCGGGATCTTGGGGTACAGTTCGACGGCGGCGAGCATCAAATGTCGCAGGTAAGCGTCGTTGGTGTACTTGCGAGCTCCGCGGCTGGCCTGGACGATCACGGGGCTGTCTGTTTCCTTGGCCGCCTCCATGATTGCCTGGATCTGCTCCATGTTGTTGACGTTCAGTGCGGCGATGCCGTAGTTGTTTTCAGCCGCGTGGTCCAGCAAGATGCGCATCGGTACAAGTGGCATGTCGATTGATCTCCTCAAACACGCTTTGTGGTTCGTCCCTTCGCTATCGGCCGGCCAGGGCTTGGCAGCGCCCCGGTCCGGGCAGGCAGACGCGGAAGTGTACCAGCATCCGCGAGGAATTGCACCTAGCCGGATCGAGCGAGCGGAACCGGAGGAAGCCGGTCGGGACGGCGGCCTTGGCCGCAGGACCGATCGTCACCCGACCCTCTGCTTGTAACCTATTGTCGAGTAAGATGTTATACGAGAACATGTGGTCTTGCCGTGGGACGATCTTTTCGGATGTTGGCGTTCGAAGCAGGCAGCAGGAGTTGTGTTTGGTAAAAGGGAAAGTTTCTCCTTGACACACCGTGTTTTGTTGAGGAAAATGAGGCTGTTGAAGGTCGGGAAGCTCGAGTGGCCGAGCATGTCTAAAGGCTGATGAACTCGAGCAGCACTCACATTTCATGGGAGAGCGGAGGGGCCGGGGGATGGGAAGGCAATCCCGGTCAGAAGAACATTGAGCGTTGGCCGGCTTCGACCAGTGGCGATGTGGCTGTGGACTTCGTGAGCAGTAATCAGTTCGGCCGAAGTCAGCCTTTGCATATGGTATCGGTCTGAGGATTGGTGCCGAGGCGCGCGCCCTCGGCAATCAGCGGTTCAAGTATATAGTGGGTTCTCTTTTTGGAGGAGCAAGGCGATGAAGATGTTACTAGGTTCAATTGCGGTGATGCTGTGCATTCCCGCGTTGGTGTGGGCCGATGCGCCGCCGGGGACAATCGTCTATATCGAGGACGACTTCCTGCCGGACCAGGACATGAACGGCTGGACGACGTATGGGAACGCGACCATCGGGAACCCCTCGGGAAACGGATTCAGCCTGTGGGGGCCGTGCTACCGCAGAGCTGACGAGCAGGATGGCATCGCCGGGATCCGGGAAGGCGGCGGTGGCGGTCGCAGCTTCGGGATGTACAAGAGGTTTTACGACGAGTACATTCCTGAGGGCGAAAAGCACATCCAGGCGTGGGTCCGCATGCTTAGCTGCACCTGGGGCTGGGAATTGACGCCGGGTGCCCTGAATGTCCGGTTGGGCAAGGACCCGCTCGGCGGGACGGATCCGAATGCCCCGAGCGTGATCTGGACTGCGCCGTACTGGGGCGACTGGAACAGACTCGAGCTGATCCAGCCTTGCGTCGAGGGCTGGGAGACGATCTTTATCCAGGTCGATGGGTTCATGAACGGCTACTACCAGATTCTGGTGGACACGGTCGAGGTCTGGCAGACTCCTGAGCCGGCGGCAGCCGCCCTGCTCATGTTGGGCTTGCCCCTGTTGCGTCGACGTCGCTGAAGATCCTATTCGCGGCGGCGGTAGGTGTGCGGTCGGCACCGATCGGCGTGCTGCCGGCCCCCGCCGAGGGGCTGTTCCGCAGGCGCGACGCGGACAAACGCGCAGCGCAATGGACTACTGGAAGCTTGCGAGTCGTGTTCCGGCTCGCAGGCTTCCGGTGCGCAGACATGGTGCCGGTAATCGACAGGACGGCAGCCGGGGACTGGATGTTCGACCAGTTGAATCGGTCCGGGTGAAGCATTCCCTGAGTATCATCGGGTATGTGGGTCCTTGCGTGCGCCAGCCGATGGGAGCAAACTGGAAGCGTGAATCGGCGAAGCAAACGAAGGCTTGAGGACCCACGGGGCACAATCGCGACAGGGCTGCCGAAAAAGCGGATGAAATGGTGGCAGCGGCTTGCTCTGCTGGGCTTTTCGTTCATCCTGCTCGTGCTGATGGAACTGGCGTTACGGGTTGTCGGCTACGGCCCCGATCCGGATCTGATGGTGCGTCGAGCCGAAGTCGAGGGCGGACGAATCATCGGCCTCAATCCGGTGGCCTGGAAGCGTTTCGCGTTGCGCCCGACTCCCCACCGTCCCGGCGAAGGCGTCCTCAAAGTCCACGATTTCCGCGACCCGAAGCCACCCGGAATCTTTCGGGTTTTTTTTCTTGGCGAGAGCAGCGTCCAGGGGGTGCCCTATGAGCGAAACGCTACCATGTGCGCATTTCTTGAGGCGCTGCTTGCAGCGGCTTGGCCCGAGATTCGCGTCGAGGTCATCAATTGCGGCGTCACGGCGGTCAACAGCTACAGTCTGCGAGCCTGGCTTCCCGAGGTGCTTGAATACGAGCCCGACCTCCTGGTGGTGTATGCAGGGCATAACGAGTTCTACGGGTTTTATGGGCCGGGGTCGTTGCACGGGGTCGGGACAAGCCGGAAGGCTGTTCTCACCCACATGTGGATTCGCCAGTTGCGACTCAGCCAGGTCATCCGGGACGGGCTTGATACGTTCCGCTCGCCTCCGCCGCCGGAGTCTGCGGCAACACTGATGGAAATGATGGCGAAAGACCGGCTGATCCGACTAGGAAGTGGCGTCTACAGCGCGTGCCGCGAAAACTTCCGGGCCAATTTGAACGACATGGTTCAAGCAGCGCAGGGAGCAGGCGTTCCGATGGTTCTCTGCGGTCTGGTCAGCAACGAGCGAGATCTGGTGCCGATGGTTTCTGCCAATCGTGAGGGTCTCTCGCGACAGCAAGAAGACCAATGGCGCAGGGACTTTCAGGAAGGGGCCGGTATGGTGTCGGCCGGCCGATGGGGGGAGGCTCTCCCGCTTCTCGAGCGAGCCGCTCAAATCGATGACACCCATGCGGAGCTGGTTTACCGCCTGGCCCAGTGCCAGCAGCATCTGGGACAGCCGCACGAGGCCAGGGCCCTCTATCGCCGGGCTCGAGATCTGGATTGCCTGCGGTTTCGGGCCACCGGCGAATTCAGTGAGGTGATCCGCAGCGTGGCCGGAAAGCGTTGCATCTTCGTTGACACCGCCGCGGCCTTCGAAGCTGCCAGTCCCGACGGACTCATCGGCTGGAACCTGATGACCGATCACCTTCACCCCACGGTATACGGGCACTACCTGATCGCCCGGAGTATCTGCCATGCGCTCGCGGCGGAATGTGAGCGTCTTGGTCTGCGTGCCATAGAGCCCGATTCGCTTCCGCAATTTGAACGGGCGGCGGAGGTGCTGGGCTGCGACCAACTGACCGAGCTGATCGGATCCCTGCACATCCTGAAACTGATGCAGGCGTACCCGTTTGCGGGCACGCCAAACGCCGCCCGGGCCGCTGAACTCCTGACCAGTACCGCGCGTGACATGGCATCGCTGCCGCAGGAAATCGTTCCCGTGATCGATCAATGGATCAAGGGAGGCAGCAAAGGCTCGCTGCACTTCGCGGTAGCCCGCCTTTACGAGTCGAGCGGCCAAACCGACAAAGCAATGCCTTATTTGCGCCGCGCCGAGCGTACGACGGAGCCTCACAGCCCTGAAGCGGTCGAGATCAAACTGGAGATGGCCCGCTTTCTCGCCGCCTCGACCCGGCCGGAAGATGCGGAACGGGCTGCCGAATACGCGCAGCAGGCCTTGCAGTATGTGGAGGAGTCGGCTCGTGTGCATCCGGAGGCGAAATCGCGGTTGGCCGCCGCGAGCGCGGAGATTCGACAGATGATTCGTTAGTTTCTACAATCGCCTCCGCATGAGGTTCATGGGCTGTCCGATGGCTCGGATTCAACGACATGACGGGAAGTTGTCGACTCTCCGGGAGTTGCTTGCCTTCATGTGGGGACACAAGCGATGGTGGCTGTTGCCCGTGGCGATCGTGCTGCTGCTCCTGGCGGGTCTTATCGTTTTTGCGGAGTCATCCGCCTTGGCCCCACTGATCTACACGGTGTTCTGAGGGACGCGCTTGGCGGTGCATATCCTCGGCATCTCGGCTTTCTACCATGACAGTGCGGCCTCATTGCTGCGGGACGGGCGGATTGTTGCCGCCGCCCAAGAGGAACGATTCACGCGCAGGAAGCATGACGCCTCTTTTCCCCGCGAGGCCATCCGGTATTGTCTGCGGGAAGGCGGCATAGGCGGCGATCAGCTTGACTATGTGGTATTCTATGACAAGCCGTTGCTGAAATTCGATCGGCTGCTGCAAACCTATTGCTCGTTTGCTCCGCGGGGAATCCGGTCGTTCCTTACCGCGATGCCGGTCTGGCTGAAGAGCAAGCTCTGGCTGCGCAACCTGATTCGGGAGGAACTGGCCGGTTGTGGCGAGATCCTCTTCTGTGAACACCATGGGTCGCACGCGGCGAGCGCTTTTTTCCCCAGCCCCTTCGAAAGAGCGGCGATACTGACCATCGACGGCGTGGGCGAATGGACGACCACGGCCTGGGGCGTGGGGGAGGGCAACCGCATCCGGATCGATGCCGAGATCTGCTTTCCCCATTCGCTGGGGCTTCTGTATTCGGCATTCACCTATTACTGCGGATTCCGCGTCAACGGCGGCGAATACAAGCTCATGGGCCTGGCTCCTTACGGTGAGCCCCGATACGTCGATCTTATTCTCGAACGGGTGATGGAGCTGAAGGAGGACGGTTCTTTCAGGCTTAACCTTGACTACTTCAACTACTGCACCGGCCTGACGATGACGAGCCGTCGGCTGCACCGCCTGTTTGGGGGCGAGCCGCGACGACCTGAATCCGAGATTACCCAGCGGGATTGCGACATCGCAAGGAGCGTCCAATACGTTACCGAGGAAGCGATGTTGCGCATGGCTCGCCACGTTCACGAGCAGACCGGATGCCGCCATCTCTGCCTGGCCGGGGGAGTAGCGCTCAATTGCGTCGGCAACGGGCGCATTCTGCGCGAGGGACCCTTCGATGACATCTGGATTCAGCCGGCTTCCGGCGACGCCGGTGGTGCGCTGGGTGCAGCCTTGTCGGTCTGGCACCAATACCTCGGCCGCGAGCGGGAGACGGGCGGCGGGGCGGACGGGATGCAAGGCGCGCAACTCGGTCCGTGCTTCGTGACCGACCAGATCGAGCGATTCCTGGAGCAGGAACATATTCCCGCGAACCATTATTCGTTCAGCGAACTTGCTCAACGCGCAGCGGAGCTGATCGCTTCCGGGCACGTGCTCGGCTGGTTTGACGGCCGTATGGAGTTTGGGCCCCGAGCCCTCGGCAACCGCAGCATACTGGCCGACGCTCGAAAACCGGAGATGCAGGCCACCCTGAACCTCAAGATCAAGTTTCGCGAGTCGTTTCGCCCCTTCGCTCCGGCCGTTTTGCTGGAGCGCGTCACCGACTACTTCGAACTCGATCGTCCGAGCCCGTACATGTTGCTTGTGGCTCGCGTCCGCGAGTCGCACCGACGTCTTCCTTCTGAAAGCGAACGACGCGAAGGGCTGGATCGCAGAAAGGAGATTCGTAGCGACGTGCCCGCCATTACCCACGTGGACTGCTCGGCAAGGATTCAGACGGTTGATGTCCGGGATAATGATCGCTTTCACCGGCTCCTTTGCGCCTTTGAACACCTGACGGGATGCCCGATGGTCATCAACACCAGCTTCAATATTCGCGGGGAGCCGATCGTCTGTTCACCGTCGGACGCCTACCGTTGTTTCATGCGAACGCAGATGGACTACCTTGTTCTCGGGGACTACCTGTTGGCCAAGGGTTGCCAGCCTGAGTCCAAGCGGCAATCGATTCCTTCCCCGGCGGAGATCATCGACTGACCATGCGTGGCTGCGGTATCCATGGTGAACCTTCCCAGAGAGCGGAGCTACGTCGATTCGGCGCAGTCTTGGGATTGGCTCTCATAATTCTTGCAGTGGTCTTCTGCTGCCGACGACATTCGCTGTACCTGCCGGCCGCGATGGCCGTGGCCGGTTCCGTGCTGATGGTATCAGGCTTGGCATTCCCCTTGGTGCTTCTACCTGTCCGACGCACGTGGGCGATGCTGGGGGCAGGATTGGGTTGGCTCAATACTCGTGTTCTGTTGACGATCGTGTTTTACGCAATCGTAACGCCTACGTCACTGTTGTTGCGGCTTGCACGGCGAGATCCGATGAATCGTCGTTGGCGCGAGCCCGGTACGAGCAGCTACTGGGTCAGGCGCGAGCCCAAACCTTTTGAGAGCGGTGACATGCGCAGACAGTTCTGAATCCGCCTTGGCTCCCACGGGGCTTGGACGTTTGATCGGGGCACGCCGTGCGGTTGTGTGGCCGGCGGGGCTTGTACCATTCGTAATCTGCAGATCAAGCTTGCTGACGCCGCCGCAGGACGAGAATAACGGCTGACGCCAGCAAAGCGAGGCTGAAGGGTTCGGGAAGGCACCGGCTTTCCAGATCAACATTGTCGATACCCACAACCCCAAGCTTGGGAAAATGCACGTGGGACTCGAACGCCAGCTCCAGAAACCTGGGCTGGAAGGGGAGTTCCAGTCGGATGTCCGCGTGCTTCCACTCCGGCGCTCCCGTGTCGGGATACCGCCACTCCTCGAACACGAGATGACGATGACAATCGAGGCCGTCGGGGGCAGGCGGCTCGCTGCCGTCGCCCTGCCAATGGAGGTAGACGAGGAGGCCCACCTTTCGCTGAGCATCACTACCGACGGAATCAAGAAGATAATCGAACTCGAGGTCGATGAGCTTGCCTGTCCCGGCCGGTTCCCAGCCTGGGGATTGGGTTCCGTCCATTACTTGCCTGAGCACGCCGGCCGGCTCATTGTGGTTGCCGTTCCAGCGCAAGATCTGGCCGGCCCACTTTTGGCCGCCGGCGGGGTTGACCGGAACGTCGTCTTGTCCCTGGTTGAACAAGCCAAACGATGATTGCGTCCACGGCGTCCAGCCCCCCGTTTCAAAGTCGCCGTTGGCAATCTCGTTTGCCAGGCCAAGCGTACCGGCCACTGCGGAGGCCGCCGACACCAGGTACAGCGCGAGGCATACAAGCTTGCACATGATCTCTCTCTCCCTTGTTGTACAGGCAACGATCACATAACCACAGGCCCTCATATGGGCCGACCGGCGCAGCGTCTCGGAGGAACGTTCCGCGCCGAACGTTGACCTCCGTGCCTTGCTGCCGGATCATCCCTGACGGTTGGTTGGTCCCAGGCTTATCCCCGACCACGGAGAGTGGTTCCCACGAAGCCGACCTTGAGAGCTTCTGCTTCGTTCCAGATAAAGGTATTCTTGCCCGATGCTATTGCCGGTGAATTGCAACGTCAAGGAATCGGCCGCAGGAGGCTCTTCGGCGATTGCCATGCCCGTCGGCCAGGTGCCCGAGGCGAGATTCTTGCCCGTAGGCCTGTCGGATCGCATCCCCGCTTGGTGGCTGGACGGCGGTCGCTTGATGGATTAAGGTTTTCTAGAGCTCTCCCCTCTGTCGGGCCCAGGCGATAGCCAGGGGGATGCCCGCCGTGAGCGGCGTCTGGGGATCATAGCCGAGCAGTTCCCGGGCCTTGGAGATATCCGCGACATATCGCATGACTTCGCCGGGGCGGGCAGGTTCGTAACTGACTTTGGGTGTTTTTCCCAGTGCCAAAGAGATGATGTTCACCGCGTCCACCAGGGTGCTGCCTTGCCCATAGGCCACGTTGACGGTCTGGTTAACGACGCGGCCGGCGAGCAGGCCGTCAATCCCGCGGCGGATGCCGTCGATGCAGTCGTCAATGTAGGTGAAGTCGAAAACCTTCTCCTTGCCGTAAACGATGATCGGTTCATCGCGTGCAATTCGTCGCATGAAGAGCGGAAGAACGCGCTCCAGCCGCTCGATGTCGTTGTCGTAGCGGCCGTAGACGTTGCTGAAGCGAAAAACCAGGTAGGGCAGACCGTAGCACTCGGCATAAGAGTAAATGAACGCCTCCCCGGAGATCTTGCTGGCCGAGTAGGGGCTCTCGGCAACGACGAAATCCGCCTCTGCCTCCTCTGTGACGTGGCGGCGGATGTCCCCGTACACTTCTCGTGAACTCCCAAAAATGAGCGGCAGGCGGTGCTTGCGCGCATAGTCGAGCACCTTGAAGCACATGGTAACGTTTTCCAGGGCCCGCTCGGGGTGTTCGACCAGCTCGAAAACCTTGGCATACGCGGCCAGATGGACCACCAGATCAAACGGCCCTGCCGGGTAGTCCTTTTCGCGAGCGGTGTTCAGGTCGATCAGACAGGTCTCGATCTCGTCCGTCCAGGAATTGGGACGGCAATCGATGCCCACGACCTGGTCGCCGCGGGCCTGAAGGGCCAACGCCAGATTTGTCCCGATCTGTCCGCTCGATCCGGTTATGAGCACGCGCATGCTGAATGAACCTCTCCGGTTTTGCCAAAGTCGATCGGCTTGCCGCTTGCCAGCCTATTACCGACCCGACCGCGGGGGAGTATAGCGGCAGGGCCGCGGCATGCCAACCGGCAGGGCTCGGACTATGGGCGGGCAAGCTTGACGAGGTTCTTGTCGGCCCATACGCTTGCCGCCGTTGACCCTTCGGTATTCCTCGACGGTCTGGTGGATGAGAATGTAGAATCGCAGGAGTATTCCGGTGGAGCACCTGTCCCATCTGCTCGATTACGTGGCCGGCCTCGAGTACTTCAGATACCTCAACGGCGTCGATTATGCGGTCATGACGGTATACGCCGCCATCGTGGTGGGTATCGGGGTATACCTCAAGCGCCGAGCCTCGCGCAGCCTGGAGCACTATTTTCTTGCCGGAAGACAACTGCCCTGGTGGGCCCTCGGCGTGTCCGGAATGCTCAACTTCCTCGACATGACCGGCACGATGCTGATCGTCTCCTTTCTGTATATGCTGGGGCCCAGAGGATTGTACGTCGAGTTCAGAGGCGGCGCGGTTCTCATCCTGGCCTTTATGATGCTGTGGGTCGGGAAATGGCACTATCGCTCCAAGTGCATGACCGGTGCGGAGTGGTACGTTTACCGGTTCGGCTCCGACAACATGGCCAAGGCATCCCGACTGATTGGAGCCATCGGCGGCATTGTTCCGAGTATTGGCATGCTCGCCTACCTGATGCAGGGCGCCGGCACGTTCCTGTCGATGTTTCTGCCGTTCGGGCCCAAGACCTGTGCGGTATTGATGGTTGCCCTGACGGTGGCATACACCTTGATGTCAGGCTTTTACGGCGTGGTCTATACCGACCTCTTTCAGTCTTTCATCATCCTCGTGGCCGTCGTCATCATCTCGGTGCTGGCCGTCACCCACGTGGTCGGCTACGACGGCGACCTGGGTGCTTTAGCGCAGGAAGTAACCGGCAACCCCGACTGGATGAGCAGCGTCCCTTCCTGGCAGACTCCCATATTCAAGGACTACGATTCCGACTACCAATTCATCTTTGTGTTGGCGGTCTTTTATCTATTCCGGAACATTCTGGGCGGATTGGGCGCGGGCGCCGATCCTCGTTACTTCGGGGCCCGCAGCGAGCGGGAGTGCGGCCTGCTGACGTTCTTCTGGACCTGGCTGATGGCGTTTCGCTGGCCGCTGATGATGGGTTTCGCGGCCATGGGGTTGTTCCTGGTCAAGGGCATGTTTCCCAATCAGGAGGTTCTCGCCCAGGCATCCCAGATGGTCAAGCGCTATGTTGCTGAGCAGGCAGGCGCCCGAGGCCCCGATGCGTTGGCCGACAAGGATCTGATGAAGAGACTGCTGCCGAGGGAGAGGTGGGAAGACAAGCTCTCCGACATCAGCCGGCACCCCGAGAAATATCCCCCGTTGGCTGATTCCCTGAGAGGGGTGCTCGGTGACGGCTGGCAGAGCAAGTTGGACATGGTCAGCTACGAAGGACAGATCAACCCGGAACGGATTCTGCCCGCGGTCATTCTGCAATATCTTCCGATGGGCCTGCGCGGGCTGATGCTGGTTTCTCTGGTGGCGGCGGCGATGTCCACTTTCTCTCCGACCGTCAACATCTCGACCGCCTTGTTCACCCGCGACATCTGGCAGGCCTTCGTTCGACCGAAGGCGTCCAACCCGGAACTCATCGCCGTGAGCTGGATGTTCGGGGTTCTTCTGACCGCGGGCGGCTTTGCGATGGCCTACACGAGCAAGAACATCAACGACATTTGGGACTGGATCATCATGGGCGTGACGGCCGGACTTGCCATTCCCAACCTGTTGCGACTCTATTGGTGGAGGTTCAACGCCGGGGGAGTCGTGGTGGGGACCTTCATTGCGGTCGTCGGGGCGGTGGCGCAGCGGATCATCTGGCCGGACATGGGTCCGTACCTGAAGTTCGGTCTGAACACCAGCGTCTCCTTTGCCGGCTGCATCATCGGCACTTTCCTGACCAAGCCGACCGATCCGAGAGTGGTGGAACACTTTTACCGCACGACGCGTCCGTTCGGGTTCTGGGGGCCGTTGAAAAAGCTCTTGCCGCCCGACATGCGAACTGAGATGGATCGCGAGAACCGCCGCGATATTCTGTCATTGCCCTTTGCCCTCGGATGGCAGGTCACGTTGTTCCTGCTGCCGATGCAGCTTATCATCGGGGCGTTTAGAGACTTCGCGATCACGCTGGTGGTTTTCCTGGTGTGTCTGGGCTGGCTGCTGGTTGTCTGGTATCGCAACCTGCCGGCCGACGACTCGCCCCTCACGAAGGCCAATCCGGTATTCCCCCCTGCTTCCTGAGCGCAGAGGCCGGTTGGGCGATGCGAGCTTCTCACAAGGGGTTGGGATCGCACGGGTGGAAGCCATTCACGTTTGCCGGCAGCGGGCGGGGGTTCCGAGCCGGCCGGCGTGACGCAGGTTCCCGTCGCCCGACAAGGCCCTATGCGTCGGAGCTTGTTTGGGCAAGGCAACGGCTCTTCGCCAGATTTCTCCGGATGGTTTCGCGCAACGCTGCGATCTTGATCGGCTTGGTGGCATAATCATCGCACCCGGCCTCGATGCATTTGTTCTTGTCCTCGGCCATGGCATGCGCGGTGAGGGCGATGATAACACCGGTGTAGCCTTTCGCCCGCAGCATTCGAGTCGCCTTCAAACCGTCCATGACGGGCATCTGGCCGTCCATCAGAACGACATCGAACGGGTGTACCGCCGCCTGGGCAGCCATGACCTTCTCGACTGCCTCCCGGCCGTTGTCCGCCGCGGTTACTCTGGCCCCGCATTTTGTCAGCAGTCGGACGACGAGCATTTGCGTGTCGCGTGTGTCCTCCGCCAGCAAGATGTTGCAATTCAGCAAATCGCCCGCGTTTGGGCCGGCGGCAGGTTCCGCGGCGAGTTGCGCCGCCGTAGAGGCTTCTCTGCTCGGCTCCGGCTCATCGACCGGATCGAAGGGCAGCGTCAGACGGAAGGTGCTGCCCTTTCCCGGCGCGCTCTCAAGCAGCGTGAGGGTGCCGCCGAGCATCTCCGCGAGCCGCTTGCTGATGGCCAGACCAAGGCCCGTACCGCCGAAACGGCGTGCGCTGGAGCTGTCCACCTGCGTGAAAGGCTCAAACAACCTGCTTTGCTGCTCGACGCCGATGCCGATTCCGGTGTCCGACACGTCCACGCAGATGCATGCATTCCCGCCGCTATCCTCCATGAACGAAGCGGTCAGAGACACGATTCCGGAGTCAGTGAATTTGACGGCATTTCCGAGCAGATTGATGAGAATCTGACGCAACCGCACGACATCGGTACGGATCACCTCCGGGACGGTTTCCTTGCACTCGACCGACAACGGCAAGCCTTTTTCCCCGGCCCTGACGCGCATGATCGATTCGACGTCCTCGATTACCCGTCTCAACGAGGCCGGTGCTCGAAAGACCTCGATCTTGCCGGCCTCGATCTTCGAGAGATCCAGAATATCGTTGATGATCAACAGCAGGTGCTCGGCGTTTCTGGCGATGATCTCGGTATACTCCCGCATGTATGAGTCGCCGAATTCGCATGAGTATGGGCAACCCTTGCTCAACTCCTCCACATAGCCCAGAATGGCCGTCATCGGCGTGCGGATCTCGTGACTCATGTTGGCCAGGAACTCGCTTTTGGCCTGATTGGCCGTCTCGGCGGCTTCCTTGGCATGCTGCAGGTCCGCTTCCACGATCTTTCGTTCGGTGATGTCGCGAGCGAAGGCGAAAATGTATGCCTGCCCGTCGAATTCGAGGTAGTTGGCGCTGATTTCCACCGGGAACACCGACCCGTCCCGGTGTTTGTGACGGGACTCGAATTCCAGGAATCCACAACTCCTCATGTGTTGCCAATGAGCACGCCATCTGTCGGGGGGAAAATCAGGATCGATGTCGTGAACGGTCATGGACTGAAGTTCCTCGCGGGAGTATCCCAACCGCCGACAGGTGGCCTCGTTCACATAGAAGAGCCGTGCGTCCTCGCTGATCCAGAAGATGCTGTCGCGGGCATGCTCGACCGAGAAGCTGTTGAGTTGAAGGGCTTTCTCGGCCTGTTTGCGCTCGGCGATCTCGTGCGCCAATTCGACGTTGGCCTTACGCAGCTCGGCGGTGCGCTCTGCAACCCGCTGTTCGAGCAACTCGCGATCGGAACGCAGCCTCTCGGACAGTCGATTGAAGCTTTCGGCCAGATTCCCGATCTCGTCCTGCTGCGTGACCTGCAGGGCTTGGACCTCGCGGCTCTCGGGATCCGTCGCCAGGAGCTGGAAGTGTTGAGCGATAGCCGTGAGCCGCTTCGACACCGTTTTGCGGAACACGAGTGCGATCATGCCGAGCATGCCGGCCAGGCCGACCAGCATGGTCATCGAGTCGCGGACCATATGGGCTTTCAGCGCAGACTGGGCGGAGTCTACGGGGATGGCCACGGTGTCGAGGGCGATCACCTTGCCGAGCGGGCGATGGAAGCCGGCCACATTGCCGTATCGCCGGATCAGTGAAGCCGGCGCATCTTCCGGCTCCCCGTGGCAGCGAAGGCAGCTTTCCTGCATTCGCCTGGCGCTGAAGTGGGCCAGATACCGCCGCCCGTCCAGTCGGATTTCGCCGCTCCAGTTGTTCACCTGAGGATTGGCGTCGAAGTACTCGATCATCTTCAACTCATCCGGGCCGGCCTTGTTCACCGGGTTGCGGGGGTTGTCCGACGAGAACCGGATGATGTAGTGGGGGAATCGGCCGCGGACTCGCTCGAAAATGCTCCGGGCGACGAACGAGGTCGACATGGTCTCCGGATGGAACTCGTCCTTTGCGACTCGTTTCTCCATCTCGGGGCGTATCTGTGCCCCGACGTAGTCGCGGATGGCGAGATCGAATTCGAGTGCGAGTTCGGCCTGCTGCTTGAGCAGGAGGGCTGCTTGATCGAGGCGGTCGGCGTAGGCGCGCAGGAGCAGAAACGTCGTGAACAGCACGACGAAGACGCCGGTTGGCAACAGAAACCTGTTCGCGATGCTCTTCATCCACGGCCTCGGTAACGGCGCAGGCTTTGTGCGTAGCGGCAGGGCTTCCCGTCACGCGCCGCGCCGTTCGCTCATTGGTTAGATCGAAGCGATCAAGCGGTGCCATAAGACGCGGTGACGTCCGGGTTTCGGATTCGGGTGTATGCCCGGCGATTGGAACCACCGCTCGGGGCTTATCGGCCCCCTTGGGCCTTTTTCCGGTCCTCCAATGCCGTAGGTGTCCCATTTCCGACCACGAGTTCACAAAGCGCCGCTGGAAAGAAGGGGGTGTCAGATGATGCTCCGGCTGCTCACGGGAACCAGGGACGGCAACATGACTGGTTGCACGGTGAGCAGAGTGGTCGATTGACACCCCTTGCCCGTTTGGTACTCTGAGGGACGGCGAGTTGACGACGGGCAACTGGCCATCGCATGGAGAGGTGCCGGAGTGGCTGATCGGGCTGGTTTCGAAAACCAGTGTGCCAGCAATGGTACCGGGGGTTCGAATCCCCCCCTCTCCGTTTTTCATGCCTTCGGCAATCGTAAGTGTTTGCCAAATAAGCACTAGCGGTTTCGGAGCTCTCCCGCTTGTGCATGTTCTTGCGCACAATCATGCGGGTTGATTCTTGGTCATGGTCTTTTTCATGAGGGTTTGGCGACGCCGAGTCGGCCGCTTCGCCGTTTGCGAGCATGGCGGTCGGTTCCGGATCTACTGCCGGAACTATCATCCGGTCCGTCGGCCGGCGAGCACGAATCGCGACGACGCGTTGGTCATCGCGGCGAGGATCACTCTGCCATCTCTCGCAGTTCGATGTAGTCCTGGTCGTCGGTGCCGAGGCCCAACTCTGCGGCGGCGCGAATATGCGGTACGTGGCCGGAGCCGGTGCCGATGGACGCCAAGCCGAGACGGCCGCGTCGGTCGTTGATGATCTCGAGACCGACGGCGTCGGCTGCGACAGGATCTTGCGAGACGATGAGTCCGGCGTGATCCCACGTTCCGTCCGGTCGAACGTTTGGGCCACCCTTGTATAACGCGCGAATGGCGTTGACGATGTTAAGGCGCAGCTTGTTGCGGATCTGTGGGAGGGCCACGATGTTGCCCACATAAGGAGCGCAGCCGTGGTCATGATAGCGGCCGGGATGCCGTATCAACGCGTGCGAGAGGTTCTTCAGGCAGCCCGTGATGCCGGCGATGTTGTGCGTCTTGAGGAATGGTACGTTGATGATGGCAGTGACCTCCTGCAAGACGGCCGCCAACTCCTCCGACCCGCCGTCAAAGGCTACCTCGCCGCCACTCCAGCCGGTGACCTCGGGCCGTGTGCCCAAACTAGCGCCGAGCGGTGCCGGGACTTCGATGAGCATGATCCGAGCCGGTGAAAAACCCGCGTCGCCGAGGGAAGCGACCAGTTGGGCCGCGATCGCCTCCGTGGTGTTGAATTCCTTTGCCCCGACCTGGTTGAACTTGATTCCGATGACGTCCTCCGGTTTGAACAGTCTGTTCCATGCATCAGCAGGCCGCAGCGTGTCGGTCAGCACCTTGAGGCTCTCTTCGAGCATCTCACGAACAAGCGGAGGATGAATGGTTTGGCGGTCGACGACCTCGGATCTGCGAATGTGAACGACCGTGGATTTCAGGAGGCTGTCAATGGGGCCCGTATCCGGCCTGGTTTGCAGAACCGGTAGAGTGGTCGCAGGATCCTGAGCGGCTTGCAGGCTGCGGCCGGCCAGCAGTCCTCCTGCCATCGTCGCCAAACCTGCTTGGCCGACCCGTTTCAGGAATGTGCGGCGGTTCTCAGATCGCATCCCGACACCCGGCGCACCGCCTGGTGGCCCGTGACACTGTTGTTTGTTGACCAGAACGCTGTCGCGCCTATAGTTATCGACGATCGACAGGGGTGCCCTGAGGTCTGCCTTTTTGTCCCGCGACACCCGGGTCTGCGCCCCTAACCTATTGTCGACCATAAGGTTATTTGACTGGAGGGACGCGTGAACCGGATGGTTGCGTGAGCGGCGCATGAACTCTCCAATAATCCAGAGTGAGTCGGAACAGGCAAAGGCGATCCAAGCCCGTCTTCGGGAGGCCAATCAGACCCATCTGCTGGCCCATTGGCATCAGTTGGACGATCAGCAAAGAGAGCTCCTGCTGGAAGACATTAACCGGATCAACCTTGCCGGCTTGTCGGGTCTGATCAAGAGTCATGTGATGGCCGATCGGCCTTTCACCCTGCCTCGCGACATCCGACCGGTCGTCTGCTATCCTGCCCGGCCGGGAATCGACCAAGTGGGCTTGTATGCTGACGCGGTAAAGCGGGGCGTCTCCCTGATACGCCGTAACAAGGTGGCCGCTCTGACGGTGGCCGGAGGCCAAGGCACAAGGCTGGGTTTTGACGGTCCTAAGGGGGCTTTCCCCATTTCTCCCGTCAAGAGCAAGCCCCTTTTTCAGCTCTTTGCCGAATTCATCCGCGGTACGAATCGTCGTTACGGGGCCGACTTGCACTGGTACATCATGACCAGTCCTCAAAACCATGCCGACACGGTCGCGTTCTTCGAAGCCAATCACTTTTTTGGCCTCAGGCCGCAGCGTGTTCGGTTTTTCCGGCAAGGCATCATGCCGGCTTTCTCAATGGACGGGAAGATTCTGCTTGACCAGAAACACCGGATTGCCTTTTCCCCTGACGGACACGGAGGCAGCTTGCTGGCCTTGCGGCGATCGGGAATGCTCGCGGAGATGGCCGAGGCCGGCATTGAGCATTTGAGCTATTTCCAGGTGGACAACCCCCTTGTTAAGGCCATCGATCCGCTGTTCATCGGGCTGCACGATATGACCGGCTCGGAAATGTCAAGCAAAACAATCCCCAAGGTCGACGATCTCGAACGAGTGGGGAATTTCGTGATCGGCGACGGTAAGGCCATGGTGATCGAGTACTCCGACCTTCCCGACGAGCTGGCGCATGCCCGCGATGCCAACGGGAACCGGCTTTTTGATGCCGGGAGCATCGCCATTCATCTGCTGAGCCGCCGTTTTGTGGAAAGACTGACGGCCGATGAGGCACATTTTGGGCTGCCTTGGCATCGCGCGGTGAAGAAGGTGCCTTACGTCGATGAGAGGGGCCGGCGAATCGAGCCTGAGAAGCCCAATGCTGTCAAGCTGGAGAGTTTTATTTTCGACGCCATTCCGTTAGCTGGGAAACCTCTGATCCTGCAAACCATCAGAGAAGAAGAGTTCAGCCCGGTCAAGAACGTAACCGGCGTCGACAGCGCCGAAAGCTCGCGCCGGGACTTGAATCGGCGCGCCGCCCGCTGGCTGGAGTCTGCCGGTCATGCCGTTCCCTGGCGCGAGGGGGAACCGGATGGTCTGTTCGAGATCAGTCCTCTTCTGGCTCTGGATGCGGACCATTTGCGCGAGCAAATGTCAACACCTCCCAGGATCACCCCGGGGGGTGCCCACTACTGGGAGTAGCGCCGAATGGGGTCTTGGCACGTCGCGTAGGGTGCCGGATTCGCGATTGGACGGCTTCGGATGCAAAAACGCATTGACGGGCACCGGAAGGGGCACGAGAATAGAGTTGCAAATCGTTGACCGCTCGCTAGACTAGGGCCGCTGGGATTGCCTGCGAGTGGAATGTGGAGTGGATGACACATCGGCAATCGTTCACGAAGGGATTTTGATCATGACAGACTCATCCAAGGGTACATTGCTGGTCGTTGATGATGAGCCACTGAAAAGGGCGACGCTTCAGATCGAACTGGCGGGGGCAGGCTATACCGTCCTTGAGGCCGCCGACGGAGCGGCTGCGGTGAAGTTGATCGAGACGCGCCCCGTGGATGTCGTCATCACCGACGTGCGTATGCCGGAGATGGACGGCATTCAACTGCTTGAGGCGGTCAAGTCGCGCTCGCCAAGAACCCACGTTATTCTGATGACCGCCTATGGCACGGTGGATTCGGCGGTCGAGGCCATCAAGCGCGGGGCCTACGATTACATCAACAAGCCTTTCGCGACGGAGGCGCTCGTTGAGAAACTGGATCGGTTGCTGGCCTGCCGGTCGGCGGAAGGCAACGGTCACGGCGGTCCGGAAACACTGGGCCAACTGGTCGGCCAGAGCTATGCCAGTCGGCGGCTCTTCGAGCAGATACGGGCCGTGGCTGACAGCGACCGAACCGTCCTGGTCGAGGGCGAGGCCGGTACCTGCCGGCAGCGGGTTGCCGCCACGATCCACCAGCTCTGCAAGCGGTCGGCCGGTCCGCTGGTAAGATTCAACTGCACCGCGTGTGTCGCCGAGGTCCTGGAAAGCGAATTGTTCGGAACCGGCGACGAGGGGGCCGCTCAACGTATCGGGCGGTTGGAGGAGGCGGCGGGAGGAACGTTGTTCCTCGACGAGATCGAGGTTCTTCCGATGCCGTTGCAGGCCCGACTCCTGCAGGCCATGGATGAGGGCTTTTTCAATCGCGTGGGCGGCGGACGCGTGCGGTTGGACGCCAGACTGGTGTTCGGGACGCAGGAGAATCTCCGGCGCAAGGTCGAAGCCGGCCAATTCCGCGAGGATCTTTACTATCGTCTTGATGCCGTGCACCTCGTGATCCCGCCGCTGCGAGATCGCCGCGAGGACATTCCCGCGCTGGCGGCCCATTATCTGCGCCACTCCGCCAAGGCGGCCGAGGGCAAGCCGGTGCCGACCCGCATCAGCACCCACGCCATGGACGTGTTGATGTCCTACCACTGGCCGGGCAACATCAGCGAACTGGAAAACGTGCTTGAGCGAGCGGTTGCCTTCGCCACCGGGCCGGAGATTCAACCGCGTGATATCCTGGTGCCCTCGGCGGGCCAGGCGAGCCAGGAGGTTGTGGCTCAGACGACCATGCATCCGGGTTTGACGGAAACCATCGCCGGGGTCGAACAATCGCTGATTGACGCGGCTTTGCGAAAGGCCGCCGGCAATCAGGCCAAGGCTGCCCAGTTTCTTGGCATTCCACGAACGACGCTCAGGGACAAGATGGCCAAGTACGGTATGGTGGGCAAGCCTGCCAAACGCGAATTGGCCTAGCTGGTCGTGCCTGCCGTTTAAGGGTTCTTCGGCGGCCGGTGGAAACGCCGGCCGTCGTTCTTTGTGACGCCCACAACTCCCTGCCACATACAGGCTATCAAGACCCGGCGGAATGGGAGCCGGTCGATCAGGTCCTCACCCCGTCATCGGCGGCGGCCGGTAGCCCGATCGATATCCCGCTGGTGCTGGCGTTTCTTGAGATCTTGGCGTTTGTCGTATTGTGCTTTGCCCATGGCCAAGCCCAGTTCAACCTTCGCCAGACCTCGTGAATTGAAATAGATGCTTATCGGTATCAGGGTGCAGCCCTTCTGGGCCAACTGGGAGGACAGTCGTCGGATCTCTCGGCGATGCAAGAGCAACCGGCGCTTGCGTTTTGGGTCGTAGCTTGCTTGAAAGCCGTGTTCGTAGCGATCGATCTGGCATCCATAAAGTGTTGCCTCGTAGCCATTTATGCGCACGAAGCCGTCTGTGATTTGTGCTCGTCCCTCCCTGATGCTCCTGACCTCGCAGCCAGTCAGGACAATGCCGGCCTCGACGGTGTCGATAATGTGATACTGATGCCTGGCCTTCTTGTTGACGATCCGTCGCTGCTCGGGCGTCTGGCTGGCCATAACTGTTGATTTCCCAGAAGATTAAACCGACAATATAGAAGCCGGGCCGGGCTTGTCGGGCCAGGCTATAGGGCGTATTCTAGCGGGTGCTCTAGAAGCTGCCAATCAAGTGCAACTATGGCGGCGCGCGCATGTATAATTAACCGAGAAGAGACATGATCCTGCGGCAGGCCGAGAACGGTGTTCAGAGGCTGACCAGGCGGATGGAGAGAAGGCTGGTAGCCCAAGCCCGAGGCGGGGACGAGGATGCCGCGCGCCGCTTGGTCGATTCGCACAAAGACCGGCTTTTTGCCTTTGTGTGGCGAATCCTGCGGGATCATGAGGACGCCGAAGAGATCTGCCAGGAGGCGTTCCTTCGGGCGTTCAGTTCGCTCGACTCGTTTTCGCCTGAGTATCGGTTCAGCACTTGGTTGTTCACCATTGCTTATCGGCTGTGCTTGAACCAGATCCGGCGCAAGAAGGCCCTGACGGGCGAGGTCGATTTCTCGAATCTTTCGGCATCCGAAGATGACGTTTGCATGCAGTTGGCCGAAAGCGAGGAAGCCAGGCGATTGAAGGACAAGATTTGGGAGGCCGTTGACGAGCTTTCCGTGCAGCAGCGAGCGGCCATCCTGTTGTTTTATCGGGAAGAGATGAGTTGTGACCAGATCGCGCAAACGCTCGGGATACCCATGGCCACGGCCAAGAGTCATCTGCACCGTGCCCGGGGTCGCCTCAGGGACGCATTGTCCGGTCTGGTAAAGGATTGGACACAGGTTCAGGCTTTAAGAGAAGCGGCGTCATGATCACTTGTCAACATGCACGACAGTTGTTCGACCGCTACCTTGATGGGGAGTTGTCCCCGTCGTTGCAGGCGGAATTGCATGCTCACCAGTTGAGCTGTTCAGCCTGTCAGACCGAGCTGGCGATGCTCGAGGCGTGCGGCGACGTGATTATGTTGGATCGGCGCCGTGAACCGAAGCTCAGCGACTCCTTCACCGATCGCGTTCTCTTGGCCCGTCGTGCTCAATTGGCCTCTCAACCCCGCCGCCGGCACTGGGCTCGTACCCTTGTGGTGGTGGCTTCCCCGCTGGCCGCCGCCGCCAGCATCGCCTTGTGCCTCACGCTGATGTGGCCGGATGCCCCGCAGCGACAAACCAAGACGGGTGTCGCGGTCCGGGTGGAAGTGCCCCCTGGCAGCACGACAGCGGTTTATGGCGGGTCCTCCGCACAAGGGAATCCGGATCCGAATCTGCCCGCCACCCAGATGCCTTCGTCTGCTCTGATGGACTCGATCCTGACGACCGTCGTCGAACGGACCAGCCGTACCGTTGAGAGAGCAAAGAACAACTTCTCCCATCTCGAGCTGCTGTTCCAGCGAGCCTTGGCGGAAACGAACGCTCAGGTTGCGGCTCAGGACGCCGGTTCGCCGCGCAGGGCATCCTCAGGTCAGCGGTCGGCGGATCAGCCGGGTGCCGAACAGGAGTTGCTGAATTCACCGGGGACGGGTTTCGAGAACAGTGGCGACTCCGGCAACGATCAACTGCTCGAACCGCTGTGATCCAATCGTATCCGGCCACGGTTGTTGCCGGGTCATCCAATGGTATAGTACGTGTGTTGTTTAATGGTAAAACGGCGGGGGCCGTCAGGGGGTTTGTTTTGCCATGCCCGGCGGGTCTGGATTGCGTATGGCGGCGGCATGTTGGCTGAGCTTGGGGCTTGGCATGGCCGGCACCATGGCTGCGGATGCCACCTCGCCGGCTTTGCTCGCCCGGTCGGTTCCCGCGGATGCCCGCTTGTATCTCGAATTCCACGCCTTGGGCTCCTTCGCAGGCACCCCGTTTGATCTGATGATGTCTCGAATGGTTGGGGACCTGGTCACGTCAGGGTCTGGCGCAGCAACGCAACCAGACACGACACCGCCGGCTGCTCAGCCCACCGCTTGGCGGGCATGGTTTGCCGAGACCGTGGGCTTGCAGGATCCCAAGGCCGCCGATCTGCTTTTCTCCGGTCCGATCGCCTTCGCGGCCGAGGGTTGGAGTGGTTTGGGTGATGCCGTACTGCTTGCCGAGCCGGAGGACGTCTCTGGGCTCGAGACGGTCATGAAACCTCACCTGGCCTCGTCTTCTCCGAAGGTGCGTGTGTACAGGCTTTCGCAGGAGCACGAACTGGCCTGCGACGGACGAGTCGCCGTGTTGGGCCGGTCGGGCGAGTCCATCAACCTGTATCGGCGCACGGTAGCCCTTTGGGAAAGCGACGGCGGCGCGACTCTGGGCGACATGGCCGAGTTTCGCGAGCGAATGGCCGGCCTGCCAACGGGAGCGCAGATCATCTTTTACGCCGGTTCGACCGCGCGGGCGGCCGAAGCAAGGTTCATTCTCGGCCAGTGGTGGCCTGCGGATTGGGTGCAGTTGCGGTCCGTCGCGATCGGAGTCGGCGTCAGCCCGGCGGGTTTGATGTTCGATGTCGACGCCCACGCTGATCCGGATTCCCAACCGCAGCCGGCCCCGCCGTTGGCCGCCGACGCATTGTCGAGGTTGCCGGCTTCGGTTGTTGCCGCTTGGACCCGGCCGATCGACTTTGTCGAACGTTTCAGGCGTCTTCAGGTGGATGACCCGACTGGAATCATCGAGGTACTGTTGGCGGATATGCCCGGCAGGTCCATCGAATGGCAACTACTCGATCACTTGGGAGACAGCGCGGTATTTGTGTTGGCCCGACGCCCGATGTTCGCCGGGACGGCAAGCAGTTTCCAGCCCGATGTTGCGACTGCTCGCGGCACGACGACCATGCCTGCCCCGGCGTCTTCGGCGCCTTCCGCCTCGCTTGAGGCGGCACCCGCGAGCGCGGCAAGCGGCCCCGCGGCGCGCGAGCCGGTCTTGATTCTTCCCGTATTGGCCATGCTCGTGGAAACCGATGATCCACATGCGGTTGAAGCAGCTCTCGAGCGGATCACGCTCAACCTCCAGTATCTGGTTGCAAGCCGTTCGCCCGGTGACGCCGGCGGAGTGGTTAGCAGGGTTCCCGAACGCGGCGGCGGCCAGATGGTCTCCGTGTCGCTCAGGCGCCTTTTTGAGTCGCGCACCAAATGCCCCTTCCTCCTTAATCTCGAACTGAGTTGGATCGTCTGGGATCGCTGGCTGATTATCGGCACGAACACAGATGTCGTACATGAAATTGTCGCTGCCAGGCGCGGGGAGGGACAGTTGCTGCCCCCCGGGCTGATGCCGCACCTGGTTGCCGAAGTCAGCCAGTCTGGAACGGTCGGGCAGATGTTGCTTCTCGGCCAGCCCCGTGACCTCGCCGAGATGCTGGACTCGTGGGTCGCTTACGTCTCGGCTTACCATCCGCAGATGCTGCTGGCGGAGTGGTGGCGGGATCTTGAGCGTCGACAGCGGAGCATGGGCGTTCAATTGGGCGTCGTGCCCACCGCCCGGGCGGTCCGGTCGGCGGTCGAGGTAGGCCAGACCCTCCCCGGCTATCCCGCGTTCGGTGTTCTTCAGCCCGGTGACCTGATACTGCGCGTCGACGGACACGTGCTCAGCGAGGATGACCCTTCTCGATCGCTACGGCAATTACTGTCGGTGGCCGGGGAGAGCGGAAAGGTAACCCTCCGAATCCTTCGCGGCGGTCGTGAAAAGGACGTGGCGATAACCATGCCTGCGGTGACGGAGTCGGCACGGACCGTTCAGCCCGTCACTTTGCTGAAGCAGATCGCCGGTTTTCTGCGTCCGTTTCCAACCGCCGGTTATGCCGTCTGGCGCCCGGGCCCCGAAAGGCTCAAAGCCCACCTCGAGCTGCGCCTTGCCCATTCAACACGGCCGTCGGAATGAGGTGCCGCGAGAGATGCCGTCTGCGGCGGTTGTCCCTGTATCAACCGTGCCGGTATTCTCGGTCCTTGGTGATCCGATTCATCGCGCCAAGGCAGTCATTCCCTCTCCCGGCAGCGGCGGACTCGTTTGAAAGAGGCTCTCCGCCGTAGGCTCTGCTAAAGCCCCTTCCTTGTTTCCCCGAAGGACATTAACGAAGAGCGCCACCTCTGTTCCGCGTCGGCGTTCAACCCTGTTAGCTCGGGTCCGGCCCATGATTGTGACGGAGCAACAATTCGGATTGCTCGGACTGACCAACGAGCAGCTCAACGCCTTGTTGGATGACATGGACAAGGCATGCAAAGAGACAAAGGCCTCGGAGCATCGCCGCTCGATTCGCAAGCCGTTCCGGTCGGTCAATGTGAAGGTGTCCATTCTGGATAAGGCCTCGCGGGAGGCCGTCAGCTTCAAGGTTCCCACGCGCAACATCTCGCTTCATGGTTTAGCTTTTCTTCATCACCGCATGCTGCAGGTCGGTCAGATGCTCCGCATTCAGATCCCCTTTCGGAAAGGCTATACCGTCGAGTTGCTTGCCCGGGTCGCCAGATGCCGTCACATCAGCGGCATGATTCACGAGATCGGCGCTGAGTTCAAAGGCAGGCTGAGCGGACACGTCATTTCAAACGAGGACGAGGCTGCGCAAACGCTCGAATCCGCCGCGCCTGAGCCGCCGCTCGCTGACGTCTGATCTGTCGGCTCCTGCGTAAGGGTTACGGTGATCCGGAGAGGTTCCGATTCCCTATCGGGATCGGGTGGGTGATGTCCGCGTATACCCTGCCGTCGCGCAATTCGCACGGGTAGATCTTCAGCCGCAGGTGTGGCATCCGGGGATCCGTCAGGCCGGTCTTGAGATCCCACGGCCAGTGGTGAACGGGACAGATCAGAGCCCCATCGCGTACGTACCCCTTGCCCAGCGGTCCGTTCTCATGCGGGCAGTTGAACGCGGTTACGTGGAAGATGCCGTTGTCATTACACACGGCGAACCAGCGATCGTTCACCATCGCCGGTACTGCGCGTCCGGGCGGGACGTCCCTGGCATCGATGACGAAAACGTAATCCGGCATGTGTTCGCTCGCGCGCTCGGCACGTCGCGGGCCGTGAGGATCCGGCGAGGTGAGGCGGTCACGCCGTCCGAAGCTGCAGCCGGCATTCGCGACATACCCATTGTCCGGATTCGATGCGGTGAAGGGACCCGAGACGGCCGCAACCTTCGCAGATCTCCACCCGAGACTGTCGCGAGGCCAGGGTGATCTCCTCGTTAAGTTCGAGGATGTCTTCCAGCAGTTGGGTCTGCAGCGACGCGTTGATGGCCCGGTCACGTTGAATGGCCAAAATCTGTCCCAGGGCCCCGAAGACCAGGAAGCCCACCATCCCCGCCCCGGCCAGGATAGCCGCCGCCTGATAAAGTTGCTGAGAACTTGAGAACCGGCTGAGAGTGCCGGCCAGCGGACCACCGGCTATCACGCTGCTTCGCAGGGCCTCCGCATGGACCCACAAGTAGGCCCCGGAGGCCAGCCCGAAGAGGAGCGAAAGGATCGAGATCCCGTAGAGGGATCCGATCAGAAAACGAACGATCGGATAGTCTTTGCTTCGAGTCATTGCTTCCACCGCACGCATTGTACGGATAGGGCCGGGAAACACCAACCGCATATCAAGTCCTCCCGCGGTCACAGCGAAGGCCTTGGCGGACTCGGATGGTTCCATCAAAGGCCGTTGTTCGGCGACTTGGGGACGCAAGTGTTTGTTGCTTATAGACTTACGCTTTCCAAACGCGTTTGCTTGGCGTTCATTCGCCCACAGCGCCGTCAATCTGGCGCGCCGCGCCTTATGTCTTATCGGGCTGGCACACTGCGTATCTCCATATTTGCCTCGGGTTGTGTATCTCTATCCGGCGGTTGTTTTCAGATTGGCCATCGCCTCGGCCGAGCGATCGAGCTGCCGGCGTCGCTGATAGGAGGCGGACCGTTTTGCCCGGTCCCCGCCCGGTTGCAGGTTCTCAGCAGGCGCCAAGACCGCCCGGGGCATTTGACGCTCGCAGGAGGTGGTGAGATAAAGGTCGCCGGCGCGTCGGCGGCCATGTGAGGTGGTCGGCGGCTGCCTTTGAAGAGAAAGATGGCCGAGTCAACGACTTACATGGAGATCGTCAGCGGTCAGCGGCGAGGTCTGCTTGCCTCGTTGGCCCGGGGCTCGCTCTGGATTATTTCGAAGGGGTATGGCAGCCTCTTGGTAGTGAGGAATGCCTGGTATGACTCGGTAGCGCTGCCCAAATGGCTTGATGTCCCGGTGATTTCTGTCGGCAACCTGACGGTCGGCGGGACCGGTAAGACGCCAATGTGCGGGTGGTTGTGTCGTCAGCTTCTTGGCAGGGGGCTTAAGCCCGCCGTTCTGAGCAGGGGCTATAAGGCGTCCGAAGAAGGCTTGGCTGATGAAATGCTGATGCTCTCAAGGCAATACCCGCAGGCGGTTCTGGTTGCCCATCCCGACCGGTACGGGGCCGGTTGCGTCGCGGTCGAGCATTATGGGGTCCAGGCTGTGATTCTGGACGATGGCTTCCAGCATCGCAGGATCGGTCGCGATTTGGATCTCTTGCTTGTGGATGCAACCCGTCCGTTCGGATTCGGGCATCTCTTGCCCCGTGGTCTGCTTCGGGAGCCTCTGAAAGGGATGGCCCGGGCTGGCGCCGTGGTTCTGACCCGATGCGATCTTGCCGGATCAGTCCAGGTGGCCGAGTTGGAAAAGAACGTCCGACGGCTGCATCCGGAAGCCCCGGTGGTACGCGCGGTGCACCGGCCACGCGGGTTCACCGGGCTGGATGGTGCTCCCGTACCCATGCCCCCGGCCGACAGGATCGGTTGCCTCGCAGGCATCGCCAGACCGGACGCATTTGAGCGCACGTTGGCTGACATGGGAATTCGCGTGGCGCAAATCCAGTGGTGGCCGGATCACCACTGCTACACCGCCGCTGATGCGGAGATGATTCGACGCTGGGCCGAACAAAACAAGCTCGACGCGTTGATCACCACCGAGAAAGACGCGGTGAAACTGGAGGCTTTGAAGGTCGACTGGCCCTTGCCGGTCGTCGCCCTTCACGTCGAGATCGACATGCTGGATGACGGCGAAGCAATACTGTCCGGACTGATCGACGAGGTGCTGAAGGAGCACTCCGAGCCGGAGACCCTGGCCGCCAAGGAAAACGGAGACCTGGATGAAGAGCATTCACATCGTTGAGAAGACGTTGCCGATGGCATGGGAGAAAGCGGTCATCGCGTGCTGGGAGCAGGGGGAGCGTTTTCCCACCCAATATGACAAGCCCGAGGATCCCAACAGCCGGGACGTGACGGCAATGATTCATGTCACCGAGCCCATGTCCGAACCCCGCCTGCATCGGGCGTTTCCGGGGGGCCTCGATGACCTTGAGAAGTATCGCGATGAGGTTCTGCTGGGCGTTCACGATCACTGGATTGCCCCACAAGAGGGTAAGTGGGAATACACGTATCACGAACGTCTGTTTGAGTATGACCCACCGTGGGCCGGCGGCGGGAAGATCGACCAGATCGCCACGTGCGTCAGGCTGCTTAAGGACTGCTGGTACACGCGGCGGGCTCAGGCGGTGACCTGGAAAGCGTGGGAGGATCTCGGCATCAGCGACCCCGCCTGCCTGCAGCGGATGTGGTTTCGCATTCAGAACGGTCGGCTCAACATGAACGTGCACATGCGGTCGAACGATGCTTACAAGGCGGCTTTCATGAACATGTTCGCGTTCGTGGAGCTTCAGGCGCAGATGGCCAGAGACATCGGCGTCGTAGTCGGCGAGTACATCCACATCGCCGATTCGTTCCACATCTACGGCAGTTACTTCGAGGAGTTCCAGGGCTTTCTCAAGACGGTTGAAAACCGCGCGGTGGGGGATCGGGTCTGGGACACCGGATTTGCCCGTGAGATGTTTATCGAAGGGTGCGACGTGTTGCTGGCCGAACAGGACATGCCTCAGGACAAAAAGGAACTGGTTCGCAAACGGCGGGCGGAATTGACGGCAACAGGCTAGGACCTTACGGCCGGAAAGCCGCGCCGCTTGCACGCATGCGGTCATGAGAATCGCGATCATTGGATCCGGATCGGTGGGCTGTTACTACGGGGCCAAGCTGGCACGGTGCGGTCATGACGTTCGTTTCCTGATGCGCCGCGATCTTGAGGCCGTCAGGCGAAGCGGCCTGACCATCAAGAGCTGCGAGGGCGATTTTCGAATCAAGGCGGCGGCTTTCGGCGATCCGGCCGAAATCGGGCCGGTCGATCTGGTGATTTGCGCGCTCAAGGCGACGGCGATCGACGACGCCGAGCGGCTGATCCGACCCTGTCTCGGTCCGGAGACGCCGATCCTTGCACTCATGAACGGATTGGGCATCGAAGAACGTTTCGTGCAGTGGTTCGGGCCCGAGCGCGTGTTCGGCGGAATGGCTTTCGTATGCATCAACCGGGGCGAGCCGGGCGTGGTGCATCACCTGGCCTATGGGCGGGTGGCATTCGGCCATTTCCTCGACGACCTCGAGCGGGTTGAAGCGATGGCCGGGCTCTTTGCCGAGGCGGGCATCGAAACCATGGTGCGGCCTTCTCTGAAACAGGCCCGATGGGAGAAGCTGATGTGGAACATCCCTTTCAGTACGCTGACCGTTACCGCCGGCGGAGTGACCACGCACGAGATCGTCAACGACCCCGGCCTCAGGCAACTTGCCTGGACGCTGATGCAGGAGACCGGCCGAGCCGGCAACGCCCACGGCTGTTCCATCGATATTCCCGTCATGACGGAGAAAATGATGTCCAACACTCTGGACATGCCGCCGTACAGGCCGTCAATGTTGATCGACTACCAGAACAGGCAACCGCTCGAGGTCGAAGCCATTCTGGGCGAACCGGTGCGTCAGGCGGCCGCCGCAGGCGTACCCGTTCCCGCTATTGAAACGCAGTATCATCTGGTTTCGTTTCTGGACAGGCTCAACCGCGGCCAGATCAACGTTTCGGAAAGCCGCTGGTGAGCCGTTACGGTGGTTTCCTCCCTGAAAAGGCTGTGCACCAAAGCCATGAGATAAGGCAGGCCCTCATGCTGAACGTGGACGAATTGCCGTACCTGACTGCGGACGTGCCGGGAATCGGCGGTCGTATCAAGACGCGTCCCGAAGACTTTGTCGTCGAGGAGGTGCCGCTTTACCCGCCCTCGGGCCAGGGGACGCATGTCTATTTCCGGGTCGAGAAAACCGGCTTGTCCACGATGCGCGCGGTGGCCGAAATAGCCCGGGCGCTTGGTCGGCCGCCTCGCGATGTCGGCTACGCCGGTCTCAAAGACGCCGATGCCGTGACAACGCAGATGTTCAGCGTTGAGCATGCCGATCCTGATGCCATTCGGACCCTTTCAATTCCTCGCATGCGAATTGTGGACGTCTCGCGGCACACCAACAAACTGAAGCTCGGACACCTGGCCGGCAATCGCTTCCTCATCAGGATCCGCGACGTTGACCCGGCTCGCGTCGGTGATGTCCGCGCAACGATGGAAGTGTTGAGCAAGCGGGGAGTACCGAACTACTTCGGCCCGCAGCGATTTGGAATGCGCGGAGACACGTGGCAGATCGGCCGGGCCCTTCTGCGGGAAGATTACGACGAGATGGTTCAGGTGCTTCTCGGGCGAGTGAAGCCTTCTGATTACGGCGACGTTCGTCGGGCCCGTGAACTCTTCGACCAGGGAGACCTGCAGGGAGCGGCAAATGCCTGGCCCTACCCGTTCAATAACGAGCGTCGCGTCTGCCGGATGTTGATCAAGTTCAACGGCAACGCTCGCAAGGCAATCCGTTCCATCGACATGCGGCTCCAGCGGTTCTACATTTCGGCGTACCAGTCTCAATTGTTCAACCAGATTGTGGCCGGGCGGATCGGTGGTCTCGATCGGCTCATGGTCGGTGATCTGGCCTGGCGGCATCCGCAAGGCGCCGTCTTCCGGGTCGAGGACGTCGCCGGCGAGCAACCCCGTTGCGATGCCTTCGAGATCTCTCCAACTGGCCCGCTCTTTGGTTATCGCATGACTTACCCCCACGGCGAGCCCGGGCAAGTGGAAACGGCTCTCATTAACGCGGAGGGCACGAAACCGGATGAATGGCGCGAGGCCGGCAGGCATCGCGTCAAAGGTGGTCGGCGCCCGCTGCGTTTCCAGCCGCAGGACGTCGAGGTCGATGCAGGACAAGATGATGCTGGACCATACATCCTGCTGAGCATGCGGCTCGAAGCCGGTTGCTACGCGACGACGGTGCTGCGTGAAATCTGCAAGACTGTCGGACAAGGCACTGAGGTGGGGGAGGAGTGACGCCTCAACAAGGCATTCCCTCCCTTCGGCGCCGAAAAAGGATTGGTATGCGGCGCGATCCAGCCGGGTTTTCGACACTGCATTCTGTGCTTCGGGGAAGGACGATTTTTGCCTGCTGGAGCGCGACCTAAGCTGCGGTTCCTTGTCAGCAGCCTGAATGGCCGTTTTTATGGGACGCAAGTCGTCCGTCTTTCTCTTCGGTGGGGGGCTTTAGCGCAAGTTACGCAGGGCCGTTCAAGTTTTTTCAGAGGTCCCGCCGATGAAAGTCTCGCCATGATTCCCAGATTACCCAGATTGACATACAGGGTAGACTTGGTGAGGTTCTGAGTAGGGGCAGAAAATTGGGGCAAGGTGAGAGGCGACATTTCATCGTTGCTGGCGCGGAGCAGCCGGCATGTCAGGCTTCCCTAGCGGAAGACTTTCCATCTAACGCATGATGCGACGGGTGGGAACATCAGAAAACCCGGTGTGGTGAGGCGGTGCGGAGATTCCCTGCGCCGATCGTTGGCCGAAGAGCCTGGAGCGTGATGATGAGTGCAGAGCGTCATTTCCAAAGGTTGATGATACCTCTACTGGCAGGGCGACGTCAGGAGTGCAGGGATGTGCTCGAAGAGGCGATGAACGAAGGGCTTGAAGCGAGGCAGGTCTACCGAAGTGTGATCTGGCCGGCGATGGAGCACGTAGCGCAGATGTACCGCGAGGACCGGATCAGCCTGGCCGCTGAGCACATGGCTGTACGAATCAGCCGTTCACTCGCTGACCAGTTACAGGCAAGACTGCCGCGAAGCGAGGCAAACGGCAAACGCATGCTGTTGACCTGTGCGGAAGGAGAACCCGAGGAGCTGGGCGCCCAGATGTGCGCCGACCTTTTCGAGGCGGATGGCTGGGACGTGTACTTTGTGGGCGGAGGGGTGCCCGATGATGAGATCCTGGAACTGGTGGGGCGGCTGCGCCCGGATATCCTGATGATCTTTGGCACGCAGCCCGGCGGTGTTCCCGGCGTACGGCGGCTTATTGATCTGATTCGCGAGGTCGGCAGCAATCCGACGATGAACATCATGATTTCCGGCGGCGTGTTCAATCGTGCGGAGGGGTTGTGGAAGGAGGTCAACGCCGACTTGTTTGCGCCCAATGCCGCCGAGGCCTTGAAGATTGCAGCAAGCGCGCAACCGCGCAAACCTGAGATTCGAATTCCCGGCGCTCCCAAGAAGCGCCGTCGCCGTCGTCGTCCCCCTTTGCTGGCGCAGTTGGAGGCGTAGACGTCCGCGCCGGCTTCATGGAGGAGGCCTGGATCGGACCGTCCACGGACGGGCGCATGGGGGGCAGTGAGACAGGCCCAGCCTCACGGCCGACTTCGGAACCAAGGCAGTGGGGCTGAGGCCTGTTCGTTTTCCGACGATTCGATCAGACGGCCGGCCGTCTCGGATGTCTCAGTCATGAGACTGTAACGTCGGCAATCAGCCTGCCGTACTAACCTTGCCGGTTCGCCCTTGTTGAGCAACACACCGGATCCCGGAGAGCGGAAGCCCGCCGGTCAGCTTTTTGCACTTCCCGTGCCGATAGAGTGTTACGTCGAGTGAGCTTTCGGTCTGCGGCTTGACCCTCGCGATGAGCGAGCCTAAACTTCCGATCCGCTGCGCGGCTGGGTCTCGGCGCGGACCGGGCGCGGCAAGGTAACCATGCAGGGCGACTCGCCTCGACCGCAGGCAGGTGGCTGCACGAGCTTGTCTGTGCGGAAACGTTCATCTGGCAGGAAGGGAATCGACAGGACGGCCGCTTTCGGAGAGCGCGATGAGCGACCCGAAGTCACCTTGGCGGTTGCCGCCAGGCATAATGCAACTGGCCGGCGCGGGTGTCGAACTGGCGGCGGGTGTGGGTGGGGCTTGCCTGTTGGGTTGGTGGATCGACCGCCACTTCGGCACGAGACCCTGGGGCCTGCTGGTATGCGCGATCGTGGGGATAGTGGGAGGCCTCTACAATCTGATCCGGCGCGCCACGCATGAGATGGCGGAACCGCCACGAGCACGAGAAAGAAAGAATCGCAAAGACGTGGGGCCTGACGGGACGACATCGTGGTGAGCTCGTCTGTGGTATCGACATCCAAGGTTCCGTGGTTGCTCTGCCTGCCCGGGATGGCGACAGTCGTTCTGGCTGCCGCAGGCTGCTATCCGACATGGCGCATCGGGGGTCGGGCGGGCATGGAGGGAATGGTTGCCGGACAATTGCTTGTAGTGCTGGTGGTGTACGCCACGCTCTTGCCGGCGCTGCGGCGGATGGTTTCGGACGACGCAGCAGGGCGGCTGCAGGCCGGACTGAAGGTCGGCCTGATCCGGCTGGTGCTGACCGTAGGCGCGATGGTCGTGATCGCTTGGCGTCGGTGGGCAGAACCAAAGGTGTTTTTGACGTGGGTGGCTATCGCGTACGTGGTGATGGTCAAGCTTGAGACCGTCGTATTGCTTCGGTGGAACAGAGTCACGGGGCAGCGGGCATGATGATGGATCTTCTGGCAACCGGCTCAAATCCTCTGACGCACGTGGTCGATTACGCGTGGAAGAGGGTTGGTCACGATGGCCCATTGCACACGTTCACATTGATCTCGAACCACATCATCATGATGATCGTGGCGGCCGTGCTGCTGATCATCCTGCTGCCGCGACTGGTTCGAGTACCGCAGAGGGGAGACGAAATCACGCGGATGACGCCGCGCGGCGGCCGAAACGTGGTCGAGACGATCTGCGAAATGCTTCGGGAGTTTGTGGCGAAACCGAATCTCGGGCCCTATACGGACCGCTTCATTCCCTATCTGTGGACGGCGTTTTTCTTCATTCTGACCTGCAATCTCCTGGGTCTCTTGCCCCTTGAGCCGATTACCAAGCCGATTTTCGGGCATGGCATCTACGGAACCGCGACGGGCAACATCTACACCACGGGTACGCTTGCCGCGTGCACACTCGTGATGGTGATCGCCAACGGGTTGCGGATTCACGGGATGGCGTATGTGAAGCACTTCTTCATGGGGCCGTTTCCGATCAACTGTCTGATCGCGGTTCTTGAAGTATTCGGGTTGCTGGTCAAGTGTGTGGCGCTCGCCATTCGTCTCTTTGCTAACATGCTGGCCGGGCACATTCTCCTGGGCGTGTTGCTGAGCTTCATCGCGATGGCCGGCGCAGCCAGCGCCGCGTTAGCCCTGCTGGTTGTGGCTCCGTTTGTGGTGCTTGGGAGTGTGGCGATAACGTTCCTGGAGATCTTTGTGGCGTTTCTCCAGGCCTTTATCTTTACGTTCCTGACCGCGGTGTTCATCGGCTTGGCGGTCAACATTCATTCCGAACACGGTGAAGAGCAGGAAGGCGAGGAGGTCAGGGCGGAGCCTGGTCACTGAGAAGTGGCGCGTCGATGATTGAGAAGTCACCCTGCCATGCCCACGGAGTGGAACCGTGGGCCGCGAGGCCGAGAGGCGATGGCGTTAGGATTGACGAGCGGCAGGAGCCGTTTCCACCGGCTTCACAAGAGAAAGGAATGCGAGACATGAAGCGAGTGATGATGACGGCGGCGTTGGCAGTGATGGTCTTGGCGGCACCGGCGATGGCCGCCGAGGCTGCGGCAGCCGGATCGGACAAAGCGGCCGAAGGCAAGGGTTTTTTGTTGCTCCAGGATAAGGGCGCGAGCTTTCTGGGCGCGGCCATCGGTGCCGGCCTGGTGATCATAGGCGGCGCCGCGGGCATTGCCCGCATCGGCGGCAGCGCCGTCGAGTCCATGGCCCGGCAACCCGAGGTTGCCAGCCAGATCAACCTGACGACGCTGATTACCGCGGCGATGGTCGAAGGTGCAACGTTGTTTGCCGTGGTGGTCTGCCTGTTGGTGCTGTTCTTTTGAGAGTGAGCGAGAACGGCTTCGGCGCCGCTTGCCCTGCGAGTGCGTCTGCGCGTGAGCGGCGCGCGGGGCTTCTTGCATGCGGTTTCGAGACGGCCATGCGGGAGATGGAGACGGATGACAGCTCGAGCGCACAATTACATGGTGATTGCGGTACTTCATCTTGCGACGGCCGGCACCCTGTTAGCCAGTGAGGACGGCCGGCCCAACCTTTTCGGCGGAGACCTGGGGAATCTTGTCTGGTCTCTGGTCATCTTTATGCTCGTGCTGGTCATTCTGGGCAGGTTTGCCTGGAAGCCGTTGCTGACCGGTCTTCAGCATCGGGAGAAGTTTATTCACGATTCCCTGGCCGGCGCCAAGCGCGATCGCGAGGAGGCCGAGACGCGGCTGAAAGAGCTGACCGCAAGGCTGGAGAACGCCAAGCAGGAGGCCAGTGCCATTGTCGAAGAGGGGCGGCGCGACGCGGAAGTGGTCAAGCGAAGGATCGAAGATGAAGCCCGCCGCAACGCCGAGGCGCTGATCGAGCGGGCCAAGCGCGAGATCGGCATCGCCCGCGACACCGCCCTGCGGGACCTCCACGAGGAATCCGCAAAGCTGGCAATGGAGATGGCGGGGGCGGTGCTCAAGCGGCAGTTGACCCCCGAAGATCACCGACGGCTCGTCGGCGAGGCCTTGGCAAAGCTCAAAGAGCGGGGCGCCGAAAGTCGCAACTGAACAGGCATCACCGGGTGAAATGAAGATGGCTCATACCTTTGATGAAAGCATGGCCCTTGCGGACGTGTACGCCGAAGCGCTGCTCACGGCGGCGGCCGAACGCGGCGAGGAGGAGGCCATCGCCCGCGAAATGGCCGAGTTCATGCGCTTTATCGAGCGAGAGATCGATCTATGCCGCATGTTGGCGGCGGACTCGGTGGACGATGAACCGCGACGGGAGTCGATCGAGCGCATCTTCAGGGGGCGCATGAGCGATTTGCTGGTCAACCTTCTGCAGGTCATGAACAACCGGGGGCGCTTGAACCTCCTGCGCAAGGTGGGCCGATGCGTGGAATTGCGCATGGAGGAGAAGCATCATCAGCAGGAAGTCATCGTCGAGACGGCCATGCCGCTTGCGGATGACGAGAGGCAAGCGATTCGCGAGGAAATGAGCGCCCGAATCGGGAAAGAGGCCATCCTCATCGAACAGACGAGGCCCGAACTGATCGGCGGTGTCGTCATCCATTACGGTGACATCCAGGTTGACGCAAGCGTGGCTTCGCGGATCAGCCGAACGCTCAGGCGGATGCGCGAGCGCGCGACTGAGGAGATTCACGGCGGACGTGGATACGTCCTTGAGGCGTGACAATTGCAAACGGTGTGAATATGAAATTCAAGGTAGACGAGATCGCGTCGGTCCTGCGGGAGGAGATCGCGAAGTATAAGAGCGAGATCGACGTCGCCGAAGTGGGCAAGGTCTTGCAGGTCGGCGACGGCATCGCCCAGATCTACGGTCTCTCCAACGCGATGGCCGGCGAAATGCTCGAATTCCAGAACGGGGCCATCGGTCAAGTCTTCAACCTCGAAGAAAACTCGATCGGCGCGGTGATCCTGGGCGATTACCTCGGCATTATGGAAGGCGATACCGTCCGCGGCACGGGACAACTGCTTTCGGTGCCCGTTGGTGAGGCGATGATCGGTCGCGTGGTCGATCCGCTGGGTCGGCCGCTGGACAACGCCGGCGTCATCGAGACTCCCCTCCGCCGCCCGCTCGAATCGAATGCCCCGGGCATCGCCGGACGCGAACCGGTCAATGAGCCTCTTCAGACCGGCATCAAGGCCATCGACAGCATGATTCCCATCGGCCGGGGCCAGCGTGAGCTGATCATCGGCGACCGCAAGACCGGCAAGACCGCCATCGGCGTGGATACCATCATCAACCAGAAGGGCACCGGGGTGATTTGCGTCTACGTCGCGATCGGGCAGAAGGAGTCGACCATCGCCGGGGTGGTCGATGCCCTTCGCCAGCACGGGGCCATGGATTACACCATCGTCGTCTCGGCCGGCAGCTCCGATTCGGCTCCGCTTCAGTACATCGCGCCTTATGCCGGCTGCGCCATGGCCGAATACTTCATGTACGAGCAGGGCAAGGCGACCTTGTGCGTTTACGATGATCTCACCAAGCACGCTGCGGCGTATCGCCAGTTGTCTCTGCTGCTTCGCCGGCCGCCCGGCCGGGAGGCTTACCCGGGCGACGTGTTCTATCTGCACGGCCGGCTGCTCGAACGATCGTGCAAGCTTGCGACGCGCTATGTGCTGGTTCCCAAGTCGGCCCCCGCGAACTACAAGCCGGCGATCAACGAGAAGGTTTACGTGGGCAAGCCGGGAAGAGCGGAGGCAGAGAGGGATCTCAAGGCGCTCGGCAGGACGGACTACGAAATCCGCAAGATTCCGGGGTCCGGAGGCTCCCTCACGGCCCTGCCGGTCATCGAGACGCTGGAAGGCGAGGTATCGGCGTACATCCCGACAAACGTGATTTCCATCACCGACGGCCAGATTTATCTTGAGCCGGACCTGTTCTTCGGCGGCGTCCGGCCGGCGATCAATGTCGGCATCAGCGTGTCGCGCGTCGGCGGCAAAGCCCAGATCAAGGCGATGAAGAAGATCGCCGGATCGTTGCGGCTTGACTTGGCCGCCTTCCGGGAGCTCGAAGCCTTCGCCCAGCTCGGCACCGACCTCGACGCCGCGACGCAGCGGCAACTGGACCGCGGCCGGGCGATGGTCGAACTGCTCAAGCAGGGGCAGTATGCGCCCATGCACGTGGCCGACCAGGTGATCAGCATCTTCGCCGGAACGCAAGGCTTCTGCGATGACGTGCCGCTCAGCCGGATCTCCGCGTTTGAAGCCGCCTTGCTCAAGCACGTTGGTGACGAGTACCCGGAGGTTCGCGAGCAGCTGATACAAAGCGGCGACCTGACGGACGAACTCCGGGACAGGTTGGTCGGCATCATAAGCGATTTCAAGAAACGCTTCATGGCGAGCAAGTAAAACACGCCAATCGGACGGGGCCAAGGGGCAGAGGACGATCGGATGGCCAAGGCACGGGCGATCATCAAACGCCGTAAGGCGGTGATCAACATCCGCAAGATCACGCGGACCATGCAGTTGATCGCAACCGCACGCTTTCAGGCCGCTTTCAACCGTGCCACCAAGACCCGGCCTTACACCGAGCGGATCACCGACCTGGTGCGCCGGCTCTCGCGAGGGCAGGGCGACCTGTCTCATCCCCTGCTGAAGGTGAACGATCAGGCAAAGCGGTCGCGTTTGATCGTGATCACGAGTAACCGCGGCTTGTGCGGCGGCTACAACGGCGGAATCCTGCGTTCGGCGATCGAGCACCTGAAAGTCCGGGAACAGGCAGGCGAGACCGTCGATATCCATGTGACGGGCAAGAAAGGCATCTCGTACTTCAAGTTCCTCGGGCGTGCCATGGCGGCGACCGACACGCGATTTGAAGACAAGCCGCAGTACGTCGAGATCGAGCCGATCGCCGCGGACGTAATGGCTGCCTACGAGCGCCAGGAAATCGACGCCGTCCACGTGGCATACATGCGGTTTTTCTCGGCAGGCGTGCAGCGTCCGCACGTCATGCAGTTGCTGCCGATCGAGCCGCCGGAGCCGGATACCGAAACAGGCGAGGCCGCCGCCCCCGTGCAATATGATTTTACGCCGCCGCCCGAGGAACTGCTGGCCGAACTTCTGCCGGAAACCGTGAGAGTCCGGTTATTCCAGTGTTTCATCGACGCGGCGGTGAGCGAGCAGGTGGCCCGCATGGTCGCGATGAAGTCCGCGACCGATGCGGCCGGAGACATGATCCGAACGCTGACCCAGCACTACAACCGGGCCCGGCAATCGCAGATTACGCTGGAATTGCTGGACATCGTCAGCGGCGCGGAGGCACTCAGGTAATGGAGCCGATACGATTGTTTTCGATGATTCTTTCGCTTGCGCCGCCGCCCGCGACCCAGCCGGCAACCCGTCCGGCCGAGATGAAGATCGGGCCCGGCCAACAGATCGTCGCCATGGGGGACAGCATCACCCAGGCGGGCGGCTACCTGAGGGCGATGGACGCGGTGTTCGCCCAGCAGTACGCGGGGATGAAGATTCCGCCGATCGTCAATGTGGGCGTCGGCGGTCAGAAGGCCGAGGACATGGTCGCCCGCTTTGAGAAAGACGTTGTTCGCCGCAGCCCCGCAATTGTGACCGTCAGCGTGGGGATCAATGATGTCTGGCATCGAATGGCCGATCGGCCTGATCCGCGGGTGCTCGAAGCCTACGAGCGGAACCTGGAACGTATGGTCAAGATGGCTCAGGAGTCAGGCGCTCGCGTGCTGGTGCTGGCACCCACGGTGATTGAGGAAGACCCGGCTTCGGAGGGCAACAAGCGGCTGGCCGCTTATGTGGCCGCCGGCAAGAGGGTGGCCCAGCGGAACAAGTGCCAATACGTGGATTTGCATGCCTTGTTTCTCAAGGCGATCGAGAAACGAAAAAAGGATTCCGGGTCGCAAGAGCGGTTCTTTACCACTGATGGCGTGCACATGAAGCCCGCCGGCGATGTGCTGATGGCTGTCGGCTTGCTGCGGGCGCTCGGTGTGCCGGACGAGAAGATGAGAGCAACGGATCTGGCCAAGGTCTTTCCCGAGGCTGGACAGCCCTGAGGCAGTGTGAGGTGTGGGGCCGGCATCTTGCCGGCCAGTAACAGGTCGGAAACCTGTTTCGCATAGCCCATTGGGCGGTTGTGAACGAGAACGACAATTATGGCAAAGTCAAATGGTCGCAATTTCGGGCGAGTGACGCAGGTGATCGGCTCCACGCTCGATGCGGAGTTCGACGAGGACCGGATGCCCAAGTTGTACAACGCCCTGAAGGTGAACGTTGAACGTAAGGTCCTGGGCATGACCGAACGCGAGACGCTCTGGTGCGAGGTTGCCCTGCACTTGGGCGGCGGCAAGGTGCGGGCCGTTGCTCTGGGCACGACGGACGGACTGGTAAGGGGTGCTCAGATCGAGGACACAGGCGGTCCGGTGACCGTGCCCGTGGGCATGCAAACCCTCGGCCGTGTGTTCAATCTCGTCGGCGAACCCATCGACATGCGCGGCGAGGTGAAGGCCGAGTCCCGCCGGCCGATCCACCATGCACCGCCCGATTTCGCCGACCTGACCCCGAAGTCGGAGATGATGGAAACCGGCATCAAGGTCATCGACCTGTTGGCCCCCTTTGTCCGCGGCGGCAAAATCGGCCTGTTCGGCGGTGCCGGCCTCGGCAAGACGGTCGTCGTGCAGGAAATGATTGCCCGCATCGCCCGCGAGCATTCGGGTTACTCCGTGTTTGCCGGTGTCGGAGAACGTACTCGCGAAGGCAACGACCTCTGGCTCGAAATGCAAGAGGCGACCTTCAAGGACGCCCAGGGCAACGTCAAACAGGTCATGGATCACACCGCTATGGTGTTCGGACAGATGAACGAGCCTCCGGGCGCACGCCTCCGGGCGGCCCTGAGCGCCCTGACCATGGCGGAGTGGTTCCGCGATGAGTCCGGGGCCGACACCATGCTTTTTGTGGACAACATCTTCCGATTCTCCCAGGCCGGCTCGGAGGTTTCCGCCCTGCTGGGCCGAATGCCTTCGGCTGTCGGCTACCAACCGACCCTCGGCACCGAGATGGGTGATCTCCAGGAACGGATCACCTCGACCAAGAAGGGGGCGATCACTTCGGTGCAGGCCATTTACGTGCCCGCCGATGACCTGACTGACCCGGCGCCGGCGACCACGTTTACGCACCTGGATGCATTCATCGTTCTGGCCCGCGGAATCAGCGAGAAGGGCATCTATCCCGCGATCGATCCTCTCGCCTCATCCAGCCGTATTCTTGACGCCCAGTACATTGGCGAGCGGCACTACAAGGTCGCCCGAGAAGTGCAGCAGATTCTCCAGCGATACCGCGACCTCCAGGACATCATCGCGATTCTGGGCGTCGAGGAGCTTTCCGAGGAGGACAAGCTCCTGGTCAGCCGGGCGAGGAAAATCGAGAGGTTCTTCTCTCAGCCGTTCTTCGTGGCGGAGGTGTTCACCGGTTATCCCGGCAACTACACGCGCAAGGAAGACACGATCCGCAGCTTTGAAGAGATTTGCGCGGGCAAATGGGACCACCTGCCCGAGCAGGCGTTCATGTACGTGGGGACCGTAGAAGACGCGGCCGCGAAGGCGGAGAAACTGGCGAAGAATTGAGAATTGAGAACGGTGGATTGAGGACCGAGTTGAATATGAGGAAGCGATGATGGAGAATCTGAGGTGAAGAATCGGGATTGCGAGTGTTCCTGAGATCTCGAATGCGAGAATTCGGATTTGAGATTTGAAATGTGAGCTCTGAAATGTGGAATCTCAAATCCTCGATGCCTGATTCCCAGCTTTGAATTCGCCCGGGTTATTGCGATGGCAGAGAAGACCTTCAAGTGCAGCGTGTTGACCCCCGAGGCCCGGGTCTTTGAGGGCGACGTCGAGTCGGTGGTGCTGCCTGCCCATGACGGCGAAATCGGCGTGCTGTTCTGCCGCGCTCCACTTCTGTGCAAGCTGGGCGCGGGTAGCCTGCGATTGCGCAAGGGCACGGAAACGCAAACTTGGTTTGTGGACGGCGGTTTTGCACAGGTGATCGAGAACCAGGTGACTGTTCTGACCCAGAAAGCCCTGCGTCCGGAAGAGATCTCCGCGGCCGACGCCCAAGCCCGCCTCGAGGAAGCCCTGAAAATGCCGGCCGGTGACGACGCGGCCCTTCGTCGCAAGAACCGGATCGTGGCCGGCGCACGGGCGCAGCTCCGCATGGCCTTGATGTAGGCGCATCGCGCCGCGCCCGTGCGGGTCGCGATTTCCTCTCACAATCAAGGCACAACCGTTCGTGTCGCCGGAAGACTGACCTTCCTGCCCCAGAGGATCACCCGGTCAACGTTGCCCGCATCATCGAAAGACCCCACCCCGATTCGGCCCCACGTGAATGTCTTGTCCTCAGCGGTCATGCACGGTTGCGTCATGTCGTCGAAGAAAACCTCGATCGTGCCGGCGGCGACCTTGCGGACCACGCGAACGTGGTGATAGCCCTCGGTCCACGGCGTGCCGTCTGTCCGCGTCTTAACGATTGGGCGACGGTCGGCGTTGTTCACGATGTGGACCGTGTTGGACGCGTCGTCCGACTTCAGCCCGAAATGAACATAGTAAAACCGCGCCGCGTCCTGGTAGCCGAAGAAAAGGCACATGTCACGGTGCGGATAATCAGCTTTGGTCGATCGCACCCGCGCGTCAAGGACAAAATCGGACACGATGACGTCCTTGAGCAAGGCCATTCCGGTCGGCGACCGGTACGGCGGCTTGTAGCTGCTGTTCCCGGCCAGACATAGTACCGTTCTGTCGCCGTCGCGCGTGAACTTCCACGCCCGTGGATCGTCCAGCTCCCATTGCGTCGAAGGCTTGTCGAAGTCCTCGTCGACCAGAAGCGGCAGGCCCGGGAAGACGGGCGGGCTCGCGCGGTGCGATGCTGAACCGGACATCCGGACACAACCGAACAGCGGCATGAATAGCACGAAGAGGGCGATGAGTCTTGACATGATCGGTCTTCACCAGAATATCACATAGATGATCAGATACATGATTGCCGCGATAACGGCCCAGAAGCCGACGGTCTGATACCATGGATACTGCCCGCGATGCTCCGGCGAAGGCAGGTTGAGCGACGGTCTCCAGACATACGGGGCGACGGCCTCCGCCGGCGCCGGCCTCGTCAGCAGGCTGACCGCGATCATGAAGACGGCCGCCGCGATCCAAAGCACGAAGGCAAAGTTGAACAGGTGAATTCTGCCTGAGATGAATGGCAGTCGCAGCCAGTTGTCATCGGGATTGCCCCAGACGAACGGCACTGCGACGAAAGGCGCGGCCAAGACAAACGTTGCGGTCGCCGCCTTGGCGGTCGTGCGCTTCCACAACGCCCCATAGGTAAACGCCAGCATGATCGGGATGGCCAGAATACACCAGGCATTTTGCGAGTAGGTGAAGATATAGCGGTAGCTGCTCGCCAGCAGGGTCAGCGGGAACGCGACGAGCAGGGTAACCAAACCGACCAGTCTGCCGACGCGAACCAGTTCGCGATCACTTGCGGCCGGACGCAGCCAGCGTCGGTGAATGTCGATCGTGTAGACGCTGGCGGTGGCGTTCACGATGGCGCTCACGCTCGACATGATCGCCCCCAGGACGGCGGCGACCAGAAAGCCTCGAAGCCCCGGACCCAGCAGGAACTGCGCAAGATGCGGGTACGTGGCATTGGCGTCGGGCTGGCCGTCCGGTGTGAGCGGCAGGGCCGGCAGCACGCCCTGCTTCAGAAGGTCACTTGCGATGTAGCCGGGAAAGGCGAAGCAAAGAGTCAGAACCGGCCCAAGGAAGGCCGTCAAGAGCACACCCATGCGACCGTGGCGTTCGTCTTTGGCCCCGAGGCAGGACTGAACGTAGAACTGATTCGTGCAGCAGTACCAGACGTTGGTTGACAACATCAGCAGGATCACTCCGGGCCAAGGCACGTAGGGGTCATCCATCGGCCGGATGAGATGTGCCGAGCCTGCGTCCCGCATTCGTTCCAACAGCCCGGACCACCCACCGGGTACCTCGTTGAGCCCCGCCCCGAAAAGCGTGAGACCGCCGGCGAGCAGCAGGATGCACTGAAAGGTGTCCGTCCATGCGACCGAGGACATGCCGCCGTAAACGGTGTAGATGCCCGTGAACACGGCCAGGATCGCCGTGCCCAGAATCGGCGGGATTCCCAGGAAGTACTTCATCGCCGTGGCACCCAGCGCCAGCACCATGACCAGCGTAACGCAGGCGTTGTTGAAGACGGTGTACACGGCAAAAAGCAGACGCGTCGTCTTGTTGTACCGCTTCTCAAGGTATTCGGGAATCGTCGTCGTGCCGCTGCGCAGATACAGCGGCAGGAACACGAAAATCATCAGCGTCAGGGAAGGGTACACACCCAGATCCCAGTTCGAGACCACCAACCCGGCCCCGAAGCCGTATCCGACCTCGCCCAGCATTTGCTCAGCGCTGATGCTTGCCGCGACCATGGTGAAGCCGACCACCCACCACGGCAGCGACCGCTCGGCGATGAAGAACTCTTTGGATCCCCCTTTGGCTTTTCTTGCTGACCACAACCCGATGGCCAACGTAAGGATAAAATAGATAATGATGATGGCATAATCGACAGGCTGGTAACTGCTTGCGAGCATTCAGCACGTCTCCATGGGGCGGACCTGCTTATACCGCTGGAAGTGTAACCGTGTTATCATCCCGGGTCCAATCGAAAAGGAGACGGTCTCGTGGGCTATGTTCGATTCGAGAAGGACTGGAAGCTCAACGAATGCAGCGTTCTGCGGATCGAGAGCGACGTGCTGCGGATTGATGTGCTGCCTCAACTGGGCGGCAAGATCTATCATTGGGTCCACAAGCCGACCGACCGCGACTTCCTGTGGCAGCATCCTCGGATCATGCCGAGAATCATGCCGTCCGGGATGAACTACGACGACAATTTCAGCGGCGGCTGGGACGAGCTGTTCCCCAACGGGGAGGCCGGGCCTTACAACCACGAGATGTACCCCGATCATGGCGAATACTGGACCCGACCTTTCGAGTGGGAAGTCCTGCAAAGTCGGACCGAGCTGACATTGCACCTCTGGGCCGAAGGGGGTGTCACGCCGACGCGAATGGAACGATGGATGACCCTGGCGGCATCATCGCCCGTCGTCCGCGTGAAGTATCGCTTGAGCCACCTCGGTCGTCATGGTTTCGACTACGTCTGGTCGATCCATCCGGCTTTGTCCGTCGGCCCGCAGTCAGAGTTCGTCATTCCCGCCGGAAAGGGCATCATTGGCAGTCCGGGGCTGGGCCGGTTGGCCGCGGAACCGTTGGAGTTCAACTGGCCGCAGGTCCCCGGCCGTGACGGCAAGCTGTTCGATATGAGCCGTGTCCCGGCGGGGGTGGATGTGCCGCATTTCGAGATGGTCTACCTGACCGAATTGCACGAGGGCTGGTATGCCCATCTTGACCACGCGACGCGCAGCGGTTTCGGTCTGGCTTTTGACAACCAGCTCTTCAATACTCTATGGTTGTTCGCCACCTACGGGGGATGGCGAGGCCTCTGCACGGTCATTCCCGAGGCCGCGACCGGCTTTCCTGGTGATCTGGCGACCGCCTCCACGAGCGGGAGGTGTGGTCACCTGGACTCCGGGCAGGTCGTGGAGACGGAGACGGCCGCGGTAGTATTCACGGGACGCGACCGGATTGAGCATATCAGCATAGACGGGCGCGTCAGATAGGAGCTGCCCACATGGGTCTTCTGGACGGCGAAGTTGCGATCATAACCGGGGCGGGAACGGGAATCGGTGCCGCAACGGCTCTCCGCTTCGTCCAAGAAGGGGCGTCGGTTGTGATGGTCGGCAGACGACGCGAGAAGCTGGAGGAAACAGCCAGAGCCGCAGGCCGAACCGACCGGCTGGCCGTCGTGCCGGGCGATGTTCGCGACCAGAAGACGGTCGACGCCGCGATTGCGGCCGCGACCAAGCTCGGAGGGCTGCATGTGGTCGTCAACAATGCCGCCGTCGCCTACCCTGTGGGGTTTCCCGACGCCGACTTTGAGACCTGGCGGGACATTTTCGACATCATCGTGGTGGGTGCGTTTCGTTTCTGTCGGGAGGCGGCCAGGGTGATGATCGCAAACAAGACGCCTGGACGGTTGGTCAACGTGACCAGCATCCATGGCACGCAGGCCGAGCCGGGGGCTTCGGGATATGGGGCCGCCAAGGCGGCGGTCAACCAGTTCAGCCGAGCCCTGTCGGTGGAACTCGCTCCGCACAACATTCGCGTCAACGCCGTCGCGCCGGGCTTTGTTGACACGCCGATGTCGGTCTACAACGGCAGGAACGAGCTGGAAAGCGACTGGTTCAAGAGGTTCTACGTGGAAGCGCGCAAAATCCCGATGGCCCGTGCGGGAAGGCCGGAGGAAATCGCCTCGGCCATCCTGTTCCTCGCCTGCCGGGAGTCAAGCTACATAACCGGTCATGTGATGATCGTCGACGGAGGCCTGACGGTGACATTCTAAGGGGACCGCCTTTTTGCGGGCCGCAATTGAAGCGCCCCGTGCCACAGACACGTGCGCGCACAAATCGCACATCTGACAGGAGAGAGAGCCAGAACGCTGCAGGCAGGACTCTCTTGGCAGGCGCTGCCTTGATCAGATGTTTCACGCGGGCAATTCGCCAAAGATTTCCTCGATTACATCTTTGAGTGTGATGATGCCCACGAAGCCTCGTCGCGGATCGTTAACCACGGCCATGGTCTCGTTGGCTCGCTGGAGCTGAATGATGGCCCGCGCGGCGGAGTCCTGAGCCTGGAGCGCAATGGGGGGGTGCATGAAGTTGCTGATACTCGCATCGGTATCGTCGGCGAGCACGTCGCAGACGCTGACGATGCCGGAGACCGTCTTCCCGTCTCGGTCGACGACCGGCATCCGCGAGTAGCTGTGGCTCCGAACCGCCCGGAGGAATTGACTGCGGTTTGCGGTGATGGGGACGCTGGCCACGCGGCGGCGCGGAATCATGATCGAACCGACGCGGACGCTCGACAGATTCATCACTCGCTCGACGATTTCCGCCTGTTCGGTCGTCAGAGCTCCCTCCGCGGCGCCTTCCCGCAAGAGGCCGAGCACCTCACGTCGTGGGCCGTGCATCCGGCTCTCTGCTTCATGGCCGGACAGCCATATGCTGAACCGTGTGACCTGCCCGAGAAGCCAGAGGATGCCCGTCTGACGGAGCACCAGGATCATGGCTCGCAGCGGCCGGGCGCAACGGTACATCAGCCGATCGGCTTCCGCTCGGAACCAGTTCTTCGGGACGACGTCGGCGAAGACGAATCCCAGCGGGGAGAGCATGGCGGCCGTGTAGAACTCCACCTTCGAGGACTCGACGCCAATGCCGCAGGCCATCAGAAACGTGGCCGCGACTGTCAGCAGATAATTCGCGAGATTGTTGCCGAGAACGATACCGAGAATGCTTTCGTCCTGGCGGTCGGTGAGATCGATCAGCGCGCGGGCATCGAGTGCTTCGAGGCGTTCGGCGCGAAGCCTCAGGCGGACTCGATTGACGCAGTAAAGGCCCATTTCAACCCCGGAAAAAAAGCCTGATATGGCCAGAGTGACTGCGGTTGCAAATGTGCCCAGCAGGAGCGCGATCATGGGCAGTCTCCTCCGGGCTTCCCATCGACAGGCGCGGCACTCGATCCACCGTCGACGAGTTCCAGCAAAACCCATTCGATACGTCGTCCCCGAAGTGCCTCAACCGTCAGGACTAGGTTACCCAGCCGGAGCTTGTCCCCGACGGCCGGCAGCCGGCCCAGCCGAGCGAGAATCAGACCCGCCAGGGTGGTTACCTCCTCGTCCAGCCGGCTCATCTTGAACTGCTCGGACCAGTCATGGATGCTCATCCCGCCGGAGACGCGGTAACGTCGCTCATCAAGCCGGACCCAGAGTCTGTCCTGCTCCGATTCCCCCTCAGTACCCAACCCGCCCCCAATCAGCTTCGCGATGTCGTCCACCGTGACCAGACCCACCACGCCGCCGAACTCGTCAACCGCAATGGCGAGCTGCGTCTTCTTCCGGCGGAACTCCTCGATCAATTGGGTGATGGTGACCACTTCGGGGACATAATGGGCCGGCCGGATCAGTTGTGCGAGCGGACGGCCGGGGTGCAGCAGCAGATCCTTGGCATAGATGATTCCGGCAATCCGATCGATGTCCTTGTCGTAAACCGGTATCTTGGTGAATTCATGCTTCCGCATCAGCCGTTCGAGGTCATGCGGGTTTCCGTGAACGTCATAGGCGATCATGTCCACCCGGGGAATCATGATGTCCTTGGTCCGCAACTCGCCGAGCTGAATGACCTGGTCGAGCATGGCGTTTTCGTGAGCGTCGATCACGCGGTGCCGCTCCGACATCTCGACCAGTTCGCGCAGCTCCTCAACGGTGACGTATTCGTCAGGCTTGGGTGTGCCGACCAAGAGACGAGTCAGCGGTTCGACCAGCAGCGTTCCGAGCAACGCACGAAACGGGGTCAGAATGACCTGGGTAAACCGGACCATGGGAGCCAGACGAGGGGCCAGCGGAACCCTCAGCAGAATCGCGGCTCCCTTCGGCAGGATTTCTCCGAACAACGTGACCAGGATAGGCGAAGCCAACCCGATGATCGGGACCAGGGCCGAATTTCTGCCGAGCACTGACTGCGACAGCGACAGACTGGCGGCGAAAATGAACAGGTTGATCGACACGTTGCCGATCATCAGCGTCAGCAGCAGCCGGCGCGGATGACGCATCAGGTCGGCGACCATCTGCCTCGACGGCCGTTTATCCTGGCGGAACCGCATCAATTCATGGCGACTCAGCGAGAACAGGGCTGTTTCGGCCCCGCTGAAGAACGCTGATGCCAGCAGCAGAATCAGAAGCAGTAGAATTTTGAAACCCATAACCTCCGTGCCCGCCCGGATAACACCGCCGGCCGATGGGGTGTCAGAAGGACGAGCCAGAGTGTACCGTCTCCGCCAACGCTCGCAAAACGGCGGGGTGTCCTCAACTTGAAGGCGGGCCAGACCTCGAGCATGATGAGGTCATGGCCGCCCGCTTGCTCCATGCTGTGCACGAGTCGACCTCTGAGGACGCCCTTGCGCACCTTTCTCTCCTCCTGAACCGGTTGCCGCCCGAGCGTTTCTCGCAAGCTGTTCTCATGATCGGACGACCGGCCCCGGTGCTGCGCCTACCGCCGGCGGTGCCGATCGAGCGCGTGCACGGCTGCTCCTTGATGCCCATGCTTCCGGGTGCGCGGGCTGTCCGGCTGTTGCGGCGGAAGTCCTTCGATCTGCTGTTGATGTGGGACTGGTCACCATACCTCGACTTCAGCCGCGAGGGCAGCGATCAGCCGTCGCTGACGATCCTGTCCAGCCCTATCGGAATGCCCGGCATTCTTTTCGGGCATCTGATGAGGCGAAAACGCGCTCAGCAGACAAATTTTGTATGTCTGAGCGATTCAGTCAGAGAACAACTGATTCGCTTGGGTTTGAAGAGTGACAGCGTGCGGGTCATCAGGCCCAGCGTCGATCCGGCGGAGATTCGTCATGCAGATCGGCAACGTGTCAGATCGGAAATGGGCCTCCCGGCGGATGCGCGAGTCTTGCTGACCGCTTGCCCGCCCGGAAGGAAAGGAGGGCAGTATGCTGCCGTTTGGGCTGCAGCGATTCTGCACCAGATCTGGCCGGATGTCCGAATGATCCTGCCAGGTGGGTTTCGTGGCGACGGGCGGGCAAGGCACCTCAGCGAGGAGTGTTACTGCCCACAGATCTTCCGAATTGCAGCCGAGCAATACGGGCCGGCCGATCTCCTCGCAGCCAGTGACATGTTCATATGGCCCGATGACCAGAGTCATTCAACCGGCTGGTTGGCTTGGGCAATGGCGGCCGGGATACCGATTGTTGCGACCGACGGTCCGAGCGTCCGAGAGCTGATTCGCGACGGGCAGACGGGCTTTCTGGTGGGTTCCTCGCAACCCCACGCCTTGGCCACCCGGATTCGCACGGCCTGGGAGGATGCCGAGGCCCGCCGCCGCTGCGCTCAGGAGGCCTTGCGCCAGGCCGATCAAATGTGCTGCGCCCAGAAGTGCCTCGATGCTTACGTGTCGCTCATGGAGCAACTGCTGTTGCCCTGTGAGAGAAAAACGTTCCGGCGATAGGCATGGACCGCCGAGGGGAAATCGCCGCTCATCAGGCTGGCGCAGGCCAGCAGCGCCAGATCTTCTGAGCATGCCTCCAGGGAAAGCAATTCCCGTGTGAGTTCCGCCGCCCGGCGATACCATCCTCTGGCGTAACAGCGACGGGCGTGTGCCCGCAGGTTGTCGACGCGGCTCTCCAGAACGATCAATGACGACAGGTCGCTCTTGCAGCGATAGCAGACCGATTCCGCCTGCCGGGGGGCATTGCAGGTCGGGCAGCGCTCACGACCTTTCCCAAAGGCATCCGATCCGGAGAGGTCGTTCATTTCGACTCCTCCAGATAGTATAAAATGCTGTCAAGTTCCTGGGCGGCTCGATCTGCATCTTCCCGGTCATTCTTCTCTATGGCATCGTGAATCCGCTGAAGCAGTCCCAGGACCTCTTCACGATCCTTGCCGGCCACGTCCTTGAGCGCCGCATGTGCCCGCCGCACGACCTCCCGTGCCGGGTGATCGGATTCCGCCGCCTCCGAAACGGCATCGGCCTCGGGCGCGGATGCCTGTTCTTGTTCGTCATCTCCGAACAGAACCCGCAGCCTTCGGGCCGCATCGGCCATTTCTGTTTTCTCGAAACGGCTCATCGCATTGTCAATGACAATCTGCTTTTGCCGCCCCGTCTTCTTTTCCTGAGCGGTCACCTTGAGCATCCCGTTCAAATCAAGGTCCAGCCGGCAGGTAATCGGGCTCTGAGGCGGCCCCTTGCTCAAGCCCTCGATCGTGAACCGACCGATGCGCACGTTCTTGAGCGCGTCGGGATGTTCACCTTGAAAAACCTCAATGACCGCTCGCTCCTGGTCCTCGCAGACCGTGTAGTACACCTCCGTTCGTGATGCCGGCAACGGTGTGTTTTTATGGATGATCGGACTGAAGCAGTAGGGATAAGGCAGGCCGAAACGCTCACCCAGGCAATTGATGCCGAAGGTGTGGGGCGTTACGTCAACCAGCACGGCGGAGACGCTCTCGCCTTGGATGATGCCTGCCTGGATCGCCGCTCCCATGGCAACGCAGAGATCGGGGTCCACCTCCTGGTGGGGATGTCGGCCGGTGCGATTCCGCAATTCCTCGCTGACAAGAGGCGTTCGTGTGGCCCCGCCGGCCAGAACGATTCGGTCGATTTGGCCCGCAGTCAGGCCGGCGTCCTTCAAGGCCACCTGTACCGCTTCCATGGTCTTGTCGATCAGCGGACGGATCATTTCCTCGTAGTCGCCTCGGCTCAATTCCATCGACAGGTTAAGAGGAATCCCGTCTTTCTCACAGATGAACTCCTCGTTGACCTGAGCGTATGGCGTGGTTGACAAGAGAATCTTGGCCTGTTCCACCGCCCGCCACAATCGCGAATGAGCCCGGGGGTCGGCCCGGAGGTCGACGCCGTGTTGCTCTTGGAAGCGGCCGGCCACGTGCTCGATGAGCAGGGCATCAAAGTCGTCGCCTCCCAAGTGCGTGTCTCCGTGGCTGGACAGCACCTCGATCACGCCTTGTTCGATCCTCACGATGCTTACGTCGAACGTTCCGCCGCCGAGATCGTACACCATGACCTTCTGCGGCGCGGATTGTCCAGCCTCATAGACCAGCGACGCCGCAGTGGGCTCGTTCAGGATCCGCACGACCTCCAAACCGGCCAACTCGCCGGCCTCACGGGTCGCCTGACGCTGGGCGTCGTTGAAGTACGCGGGGACGGTTATCACTGCCTTGCCGACCGGGCGGCCAAGGTGACGTTCCGCCCGGTTCTTGAGCGTTCGCAGAATGATCGCAGACACTTCCTGCGGAGAGAACTCCTGGTCCCCCATGCGCAGTTTCACGTCCTCGCCCATGCGCCGCTTGACCGAACGGATCGTTCGATCGGGAGCCAGCAGCCACTGGTTTCTCGCCGGCTCACCGACCAACAGCCGCCCATCGTCGGCCAGGCCGACCATCGAGGGAAGAATGGCCTGTCCGTTTTCGGTCAGCACGCGAGGGCGGCCGTTTTCGAGAACCGCCACCTCCGAATTGGTGGTCCCCAAATCAATGCCGATGATCGGTTCCGAGCTCATGCTGTCTCTCCTTCTTGGCGGGCAACCGCCCGGACTTCCGCATAGCGGATGACCTTCGAATCGCAGGTGTAGCCGGCGCGTACCACCTCCGCTACGTGGCCCGCCGGCAGATCGTCGCGCCGGACCAGATCGACCACCCGCATCTGTTCCGGATCAACGGGTTTGCCGAGACACTCGATAGGACGGACCCCGCGGGCTTCCAGGATCGCATCTATGCGACGCAGCCCCAGCATGTATCCTTCGTGGAGACCTTCCAGAAGGCCTCGGGGCAGCAGCCAACGACGCCATCCGACACGCCGGGCCGCCTGACGGGAGGTCTCTTCGCCCCGCGACAGGGCTTCGCGCAGATCCAATAGCACCTCCACCCAGGACCGTAGCTGTGAATCCATCTGGGAGTTCAAACCGTCCCGCAGGCGATCCCGCTCGCGCAGCAGGGGATCGAACAGCTTCTGGGTTTGTGCCGAAACCTCTTCGATGCCCTCATGAAACTCGTCGATGGCTCGATCAAGGTCCTGACGCGCGGTCTTGGTGCCTCGTGCCTCCAGCCGGACTTCCTGCTTCAGCGCGATCAGTTCGCTCAGCAACGTGTGCAAATCGACCCGCGCTGCCGCATCAACGTTTTCTTGCGGGGCCAGGAGCGCATGACGCCACTGTTCCGACTCCAGCAGCCACTGGCGCAACGTCGAGAGCACCGCCTCGATTTCCTGCCGCGCCTCCGGCGGGACTATCGTGTCTCGCCCAGAAGGCTCAATAATGCCGCCAGACCCGCACGTTTGGGGGTTGTCCGACATCTTTCCTCCTCGATCAGCTCGTCGATCGATTCTCCTTGTGAGGCGTCAAACAGAAGAAACTCCAGTCGGGCGCCTTCATCTTTGATGGTCTCGTATGCCTGCCGAATGGATACAAACTGCTCGGGGCAGTGTTCCGGCGGAAACCGGTGCACCGCTTCCAAGTAACACCGCCGGATCTCTTCATCGCCGGCCTCCGGCCTGACATTCAGGATGCTGTACGGATTCGCCATTAGTCTCTTCCGTCGCGACTGGTTCGCATTTTGCGAGCATGTTTCTCGATCGCAGAGCGCTTGGGTTGCGGCCCGCAAAAAGGCGGTCCGCCTTAGTTCTCCTCATCCATTCCCTCTTGCATCCATTCGAATATCCTTTGCATGTCGATGCCTTTGCTCCGAGGTTTCTTCCGAGAGGTCGAAGGTTTTCGACCGGTATCATCCTCAGCCTCGCTTGCATCAAGCATGTGCGCCAGCGCATTGAACAGTGACCTGAAATCGCCGAAGCCGTGCGACATCGAGGGTTGCGGCTCATCCAGCAGCGACGATATCTCGGCCGAGAGATCGAACCGGTGTTGCGCCTGTGCTTGCTCGTAGGCGCGTTCCAGTAGCCGTCGCGTACGGGCCGGCAACCGTCGACGGCCGAGGCCGCGCTGCGAGCGGCCCAGAAACACCGGAAAGTGAGGGTTTCCGACGAACCGGTCGCAGCCTTGGTGCGCCAGACGCTCCAACAGTTTCCACTCCTGCCGATCTTCGAGGTATTCGCAGACTTGCAGCAACTGCAGTTCCGAGAAGGTCGACCGTCCCGCGGCTCGCGAGACATAGCCGACAAGCAGGTCGGCATGTATCCGCGATTTCGGGTAATCCACGCCCTCTTCGGCCATCTGAAGCACGTACTCGGCCATCCGGGCTGCAGCCGCACCGCTTGGCTCATCGGCCAAGGCCTCTTCGAGCAACTTGTCAAATCTCTGCTGCACCTCCGGCGGGGCTTGCGCAACGGACAGTTCGATTGCCAGAACGAAATAGACCACCACCCGCTCCTCGCGACCGGCCAGGGCCTGGCTCAGCAACTCTTGCGCCCGATCCGGCTTCTCGGCCCGCCATTCCAGCGCCGCCCATCTGCAGAAAAAGAGTGCCTTGGATGCCGTGGGATCGAGCACCGCTTGGGCTTCCTCATAATCCTGGCGAGCCTGGTCCAGGTTTCCTTGCCGCAATCGCCGCCGGGCCGACTTGAGATAACACAACACTATGCCCGCACGAACCTGACTGTCGGCGGGATCGACTCGCAGAGCCTGCTTCAGGTAGTCTAACGCCTTGCGAAACGCAGCTCTGTCGATACAACGGAGTCCCAGGAACAATAGGGTGTTAACATCGTTTGGCCATCGGCGCAGAACCTCGCGAGCGTGCCGCTCGGCTTTCTTGGGCTGGTTCTGCAACAGGTACGCGGCCATCAGCTTTTCGTGGCTGGTCTTATCCTCCGCATACTCCTGGAGGCTTTGCCTGTAGTAGCCGATCGCCTCATTGCAGCGGCCTGAGGCCAAGCCGAGAAATGCTTCGAAGCCGTCGACCTTGCTCGCTTGCATCGCCAGGTCACCCATCCGCTGCAGCACAAGGCCCTTGGCCCGGGGGAACAGGTGCGGTGCGATTCCTTTCACATGCTCTAATGTATCGATGAAGCAGGACCAGACGTCGATGGCGTCCGAGGGGAAAGAGCCTTCGAGAGACAGCGCCGCCGACCGATAGAGAAATGGGTCTTCCGGGAGCGGTCCCAACACTCGCCTGAAGCGTTGGACGGTATCTTCATCGTTACCCATCTTCTCGCAGATCGCGCGGCCAAGCCGTTGGGCAAAGGCCTCGCGTTCGCTCGCTTCCACCCTCGCCAGGAGACGGGCGCATCCGTCCAAGGCGCCCCTCACGTCCTTGCCGGCCAGACGCTCCTTTATTTGCGTCAAGAGGGCGAGGCGAGGACTGCCAAAATGCTCTATGAGCCTCTCGCGAAGCGCCGGTGTCAGCTCGCCGTCCCGACCGTCGTTCAACAGGCCTGATCGGAGAATTGCCGCCAGGCGTCCCGGCCGCCCCTCGGTCCCACATTTGTCCCAACTCAGGCGGGCACGGTCGCGGTCACCTCGAGTGTACGCCGCCAGACCGAGAAGCAGCCATTTCCATCCCGCGCACGGGCTCGTCAGGCCGATCCCCCTGAGTTCATCCGTGACCGCCGGGTCGTCTCCTTTCTCAAAGGCCGCGAAAGCCCGCCGTATTCTGTGCACATCCTCGCGCGTCGCCGGTTCGCAAAACCGGTCCAACGATTCGCCTCGTGCAATCGCCTCGTCGGCCAGGTATCGCGAAGCTCGCGATTGCTCGGCCGGGTCGTTCAGCCGCCTCAACGCCGACAGAGCCGTCTCATATTGCCGGCTGCGAAGGCCGCACTCGAACATCAACCACAAGAGGTCCGCACTGCCCTGGCCGAGGCTCAAGGCGTTATTGAGGACCATCAGTGCCTCGGCGAACAGGTTCTTCTCGATCAGCCGGCGACCGCGCTCAAGGTAGAGATGACCGAGCAGATCGGAGTTTTCCGGGCTTGGCTGCCGACGATGGCATTCTTTGGCCATGTCGATGGCGGTTCGAGTGTCGCCTTTCTCGCGGCACTGCTCAATTCTGCGTCGAAGATCGTCCGTGGAGAGCCGTCGGTACTCAATGATAGGGTTTCGCCCGGACTTGTGTCCTTTCCGTCCCATTGGCGTTTTTTCTCTCTGGGCAATTCCCCTCAGGACGACGCCTCAGTGCGAGTTCTCCAAACTCGCGCTCATTCATTCAGCATGGTCCGCGCCGGAGCCTGACCCACCAGGCGGCCAATAGCGCCGCACTGGCCACAAGCGATGTCATCTCGCCGCCCTCTAGCAGCAAAGGCCGTCTCGCAAGGTCGAGCTACCTGATTCCGGCGCGGCCCGCCCTCGGCCAGGGTTCCAGGTTGCCTTCCTCGCTGCCCGCCCAGGGTACCGGACCGCTCCCGAGGCGCAAGCTTCGGCACGAGGAGTATTGTGCACGTCGTCGTGTCCCGAAGTCAAGGTCTCTCAAGGCTCTCGCAGAAGGGCGGCTGTGAGTTTTCGCCACGACCACCAGAGTCTCGCAGGCCTTATTCCGAACCTTGCCTCCACCCGGGACCATGGTACAATAACCGGTATTGAGGGCGTATAGCTCAGTTGGCTAGAGCGTACGGATCACACCCGTAAGGTCACAGGTTCGAGTCCTGTTACGCCCAATCCCAGGGCACAGCTCCAATCATCTCACCGTGTTTTCGGACGTCCGGCAGATTCCGGCTTTTCGGGATACCCATTCTGCACGCAAACGCGGGCGAGCGACGGAGGGTATCGATAAGTCGGGGGATGGGTCGGCAATCCAAGCCTTCCGCGCGACGGCCGGGAATCGCCACGGCCGATCGGCGCGGTCGTTGATCGAATCCGCGCTCGGGAACAGGCCGCAAAGCGAACTCATTCGCCGGGAATGACCTCAATCCTTCGGCTTCGTGGGTGCTCGCCGTCGATGACTGCGCACCGGGTGTTCCCACAGGGTACCCGTTTGACGGTATTTCTTCACAATGATATCGACGGCCTCGGCCGGGTCATCCGTGAGGGTAAACAGGTTCATATCCTCGGGATTGATCGCCTGATACTTATTCAGCACCGTCGTCCTGACCCACTTGAGCAGCGGTCTCCAGTAGTCCCTGCCCATCAGTATTACCGGAGATGGCGGAGTCTTCTGCGTTTGCAGGAGCGTCATGCTCTCGAAGAACTCGTCGAGCGTGCCGAAACCGCCCGGCAGGCAGACCATGGCCACCGCGTATTTCACGAACATCACTTTGCGAACGAAAAAATAATCGAAATCGACCTCTATCTCGATGTAGGGGTTAGGTTTCTGCTCGTGGGGAAGCACCACGTTGAGGCCGACGGTCGTCCCGCCCACCTTGGCCGCGCCGCGGTGGGCCGCTTCCATGATGCCGCCGCCACCTCCGGTGATCACCGCAAACCCTGCCTCCGCCAGTCGCCGACCTACATCGACGCCCAGCTTGTAGGTCCGCGCCCCGCGCTTGGTCCTGGCCGAGCCGAAGACGGTGACCGCCGGACCGATGCGCGCCATGACGTCGAATCCTTCAACGAATTCGGCCATGATGCGAAAAATACGCCAGGTTTCTTCCGGGCTGGTTTCGAAACGTGGCCTGGGATTCACTATGTGCATTGATATTCCCCCAGTCGTCAACTTCTGACCGCTATCGGCCTACGCGGCCGGTTACCCGAAGAGCATGGCAATACCCCCCGGGATCAGATTCATCGTAAAGTGGGCGATGATCGCCGGCCAGACCGAGCCCGTCCGCAGCGTGACGTACGCAACGGCGACACCGCCCGGCAGCGAAAGGCTCACCTCCATGATGTTGGGCTTGCCCAGGTGAGCAAGCCAGAAGAGGATGCCGGATGTCACTACCGCCACCAGTGACGTTCCGGTCAGCCCGAACCATGCCAGTACACGGCTGCCCTCGACAGGCTGGGCAAGCCCCAACCATCGCAATGCTCGCCGCCGCCAGGCACCATTGACCGCCGCCACCGGCACGCGAGCCGGCAAGCGACGGTCCGGAAGCATGAGTGCAACGAACAATCCGCAAACCAGCACGTGCTCCGGCACAATGGCCAGGAGCCGTCCCGAATAAGACGCTGCTTCGGACCAGGTCTGCGGTAGCGGTATGGAGCCAGGATCGCTCCAGATAATTAGCAAACCGAACGGAATCGACAGGACCACACTGACTGCGATCAGCCGCCACCCGAGAACGTTGAAGCGGCCCAAGCCCAAGTCGCGCGGTTTGCGTCCGAGGACCGCGCAGATCACAACCGGCACAAGCGCAATCATGTATTGCGTCAGAAGCCATCGCCAGAATGAGTCGCCCTCCCACCGCCTCACTGCACGGGAAATGCCGCCCCAGGACCGGGCCAGTATAGGAGGCAACCACAGGCGGGCCCACGCAATCCCAAGACCCCACCACGTGCAGACGTAGACCGCGCCGATGAAAAAGACCAACAGCGAGGCCAGCCAGCCGGCCGCCGTATGCGGGCGGGACGTTCCGTCAGCGCGTGCCATGTGGGTCAGGCTCCTCCAAACGTCGAGATGGCCTGTGTTATAGTTGGATACGCCGCGAGCCGCAAAGGGGCAAGCAAAGCCCGATGCGCCGCTTAGCGGGTATGCCCCTGGACACTATAGAGCCACCAGCGGGCCTTGGGATTCCGTCGATTGCGGGTCTGACGTTCGCAGTAGAGCGTCATTCGCGGTCCAACATCGGTCTGCACGGTGTACCAGTGCTTGCGCAGATACAGACGGCCGGTCCCACCTTCCGGAGAGCTGGTTTTCCAGGCCTTCAGCACGGCGGTGATGACATACTCCCGCTGCCGCCATGTGAACCGCGCCGGCAGACCCGGCTCACTGCGGGCCATGGCCATTATGTCGCCGGTTCCCGAGGCAGGGATGATCGGCTCGCTGATAAACTCCTCGGCTCCCCAGCTCGCGTCGCACATGGCGCCCACCCGAACGACCTGACCCTTGCCGGATGCTCAGTACGCCCAAACCGGGTCCGCCTCCGCCTCCCGGGAATGCTGCCTGATTGCCTATCTCTCGGTCACGATTTCCTTTTCGGCCGCGATCAGGATCTGAAGCATCTCCTCGCGTGTTTCAACCGCAAGCAGGGTTGAGATCGTCTCAGGTACGAGAATTCGAACCAGCCGCGCCAGAACCCGCAGGTGATGGTGATCCTGGTGACAACAGATGAGGAAGAAGAGATGTGTCAGCTCGCGCGATGTCGATCCGAAGCCGATGCCCTTTGGCACACGGCCGACACAAATCAGCGGTTCCGCCGAGACATACGGCATAGGCTGTCGCGGGTGAGGTAATGCCACCCCGTTGGGCAGGGCAGTCGAGCACATCTCCTCACGTTGCTCAAGGGCACTCAAAAGACCCGTCGGATCATACAGCAGACCCGTGCGGTCGGCCAGGTTCACCAGCTCACGCAAGACGGAGGCTCGTGTCCGGGCCGGCAGTGAGGGGTCAATCCCTTCGAGGCCGATCATGTCGGTCACTGTCAACTCGTCGGTTGCCGACGACTGCCCCGTACTCGATCGGATGCCTCGCTCAAGGGCGATCAGCCGCTCCTCGCCAAGCGTATGCATTTCCTGCTGGAGCCATTCCGTGACCCGTGCCCGGTTGAATCGCCATTCCCCGCCGATCTTCTGCCCTGGCAGCTTGCCGCGGTCTGCCAGCCGCTTCACGTCGCGCGCATCCATGCCCACATATCTCGCGAAGTCATCGAGACTCATGTTGCGATAGGGCATGCGTACAACCCGGTCTTGTCTCGCCAAGGCTTTGCGGCAGTACGTCCCGGCTCGCGGCAAGCACCGCGGCCAACCATACAAGCCTTGACGGAAACAGCACAACTCTCGCGCCGTGCGGATGCCCGCCGGCCTGGAATATTGTAATCGGTCCGGACGCGGTAGAAGGACAGCCTGAGCAACCACCAGAACTACTGAGGCAACATCCTTCAGAAGAAGGTCGTCCTTAAACGCTACGCGCTCGTGCAGCCGTGAGGACACACGGCATGGCCAACGTCCTATCCGTTATGTATTTGCCACAGCTCATCGCAATTAGCACCTCCATGGTCCTATAAACCGAGATCGTGTCTCGCTTCCAAGCACGGCCATATCAGCCAAGACCCGCTGGGCTGCGTGTCCGTGACATCTGGGGCGGGGTACCAATAAGGGCTTTTTCAGAACCGTGGGGCAACGGCCCTGTGTGGTGCCGGCCCTTTTGCGGGCCGGCCTGCCCTTGACCACTTATGGAGATCGGTCAAGGGTTCCTCGCTGACGCGCAAGCGTCCTGAAAGAGCCGCCCAGACTGTAAAGCTCCCCTGGCCTGCCTCTGCGGGCCGGCTGCCCCCGCGGCACTGACCAAACGTCAAAGACTTCTCCGCTTCGCCCGGACCGAGCAGAAAAAAGTGGATTGTCCCGCTGATCCGAAGGTAGAATTAAAGGGGACCAGGAGGTGTGCGATGAAGATCGAGCTTACTCCTGAGGAACGCGAGGTGCTCTTGGCCTTGGTGGAGCGAGAGATCGCCGATCTCGGACCGGAAATCCGACACACCAGGACCCGGACCTATCGCGACGATTTGAAGGACCAGCAGCGGACCCTGAGAAACCTCTTCCAGCATCTCCGGGAACCGCAGCAGGTTGAGCACGTCTGATACGCCGATCTTGTCGTCTGGGTTCTTGACTGACCGGGCGGCGCGACGGGGTGAGGATTTGTCGTCTCCGCCGCGTTCGCCATCCTCGGACGATCGGCCGTTGCACGAATGAAAATGTCAAACCCGGGCTCGGTCAAAGCATATCCTGCCACTGGCACGGCATCCTTTCCTGTCGTAGGCTATCACCCAACTGACCTCGGGTTGAGGCCCGAAGGCCATGGCACGGATTCACGTGGTTGTCCTGATTGACAGGAGCATGCGATGGCCACCTCACAGCAAGGCTACGGTATGATGACTCTGGCGTTGTTCCTCAGTCGCTGTTCTCTCGGCCTCTACTTCTTCTTTGCAGGTATAGGAAAGATCAAGTCGGGTGTGGAAGCCTTCTACAAAGGTGGCTTCACGTCACTGAAACCGTTGTGGTTGCCGGATTGGTTTGCCATGCCCTATGGTCACGCGTTGCCTTTCGTCGAAGTGCTCGTTGGCGTCGCGCTTATTGTGGGCTTCTATGGCAGGTTGGCAGCCGCCGTGGCGGCCTTGGCCTTGGTCAGCTTCACCATTGCTCTTTATCAGGCCGGTGCGTTCTTTCCCGAGAAGGGTGGCCCATTTCACTCCAACGTGATTCTCCTGACGCTCGCCTTCCTGCTGGCGGTCACGGGCCCGGGGACGTTCAGCGTCGACTCATTTCGCGGCAGGAGCACGAGCCGCTGATCCTGCCGGATTCCAGGGTGTGCGTCGTGAAAGCCCGGTGTGGAACCCGCAGCTCATCGGTCAATGGCACACTGAGACTCTGTCCTGCACTGTCTTCAGGATGCAGTCCAACGACAAAGATCGGTTGTCTGCATTCTCGACGGGGTTTCTCTCGTGCCCGCCGAGCCGGTATACTGAACAAGGTGAGCGGGATTCAGGATCAATGAACGAATCACCCAAACGAAAGCCGCTGCTTCGTGAAGACAAGCCTCGTGCTCCTCACCTGCCCGATCGGGGATATTGGGGCATCGGGGTCTATCACCCCAAGAAGGAGCACAATTTCGGCACCATTCTGCGCAACGCCTATGCCTTCGGGGCGTCGTTTGTCTTCACCGTGGGGCCGCGTTTTCGCTTGCAGGCAGCCGACACGGCTCGCGCGTGGCGGCACGTCCCGGTCTTCCGATACCGGGACGTGGACGATTTGCGCGATCATCTGCCGTATGCATGCAGCCTCGTAGGGGTGGAGATCGTCGAGGAAGCCGTCTACCTGCCGCGGTTCAGCCATCCCGAGCGGGCGTGCTATCTGCTCGGCGCCGAGGACTACGGCCTGCCTCGCGAAGTGGTTGCCTGTTGCGAGCATGCCGTCAGAATTCCGGGCGCCGCCTATTGCCTCAACCTGGCGACGGCCGCGGCCATTATCATGTACGACCGGGTTTCCAAGAGAGCCACGCGGGTTTTCGGACCATTGACCGCTTTGAATACCCCGCAACTCAACCCGCCGATCCACAAAACCGAAGCCTCAGGAAGCGGCGTTGAGGCCGCCAACCGGCCCTGCCCCCCCGGCTGATGAGTGGTCGAACGGCCTCCAAGAGAGCAGGGAATCGTCCACGGGGCGTTATCCGAGGCGATTCTCTTCTGTGGCATTGTCGGGTGACGGACACGGACTCTGCCGGCCCTTGCCGCGACAGAGCCAAGCCCGTATCATTACCGGTGTGGCTCTTTGAATCTCGCTGATACATGGGGAACCAGACATGACGTTTCGATTGAGCACTGCCGTACTTCTGTTGGTTGTGGCGACGGCTCTGGCCGCGGGCGGTTGCACGCCGCCTGATAACCGAGGCGATAACGGAGACTACGATCCGGTGCCCGGCGGACAAGGCATTCCCGAGGGTACCTACGCCGGCACGTTGGAGTGCACCGAGACGACCAGCCTCGTCCAGGAAGGGCAGGATGAAACGCTTCTCGGTCAGACAACCCCGTCCTTTTCGGTTGCCTTCAGCTTCGATGATAGCGGGGGCCTCCTCGACTCGAACCGCGATCCCATCGTAGTGGGGTCGACTGACTCGACAACCATCTCGGGTCAGACCGCAACCGGCACGGTTCGCTCTGTTGATAAGGCCGTCGATCGGCTTGAGGTCGTCGCCGACGCCACCGCAACCGTCGAAGTGACCGGTTACGGCACACTTCCCATGATCGGTGTCGTGACTGCCGTGTACGAGTTCGCCGAACCGAACACCGTGACTCTGGTGACCGACAAGGTCTTCACCAGCAACCTCGTCGACAGCCAGTTCATCAAAATTGTTGCCGAGTGCTCCGCAACTCTGCCCTATCAGTAATCTGGACCGGACGGATCGCAACTGAAGCGGAAGGAATCATCCAGGTCGACCGGCAGGACCAGCGTCCGCAGACCCAGGTTCAGCGAGTCGGCGCACATCTGATTGCGAATCAGAGGCAGGTTGACGTATCGGCCGGCATACTCGGCACTGAAGACGGGTTTGCCCGCGTCGATAAACGGCTTCAGCAGATCGCATTCGTTGTATTCGTGGCATTGCTCGTTGACTGCGAAGTCGAAGTACTGAACGAGTTCCGTGATCTGGTCCAGGTCGTTTTTGAGGCCCACGGCCAGGTTCCGCTTGTGCGCCTCGTTGGCGATGAATCGATTGAAGGCGAGCTGGTCCGCTGCAGTCAACGGGAAGCCGGAATTGTTGGCATACCCGTCCACATTATCCGGTTCGACCCCGTCGAAGCCGCGAAGCATGGCGTGATCCAGCCGGGCGAGCATAATCCGCCGGACGTTTTCCGATCTGATGTCGAGCCAGCGTTCATCGGCAAAGTCTTCAAGGCTGTTGCCGATTTCGGCCGGCAGGAATTCGTTCGCGTCGGAACGAAAAGGCTCGTACGTCCCGGCCGAGAAATAGGCGATCACCTTGCGTCCTTGAGCGTGCAGGTCGGCGATCACGGAATCGGGTGTGTCGAAGAGATCAATGTCATAGACCTCGACGTCGTAGGCCGTGTTGATGTTGCCCGCGGTGTTGGGCTGGAGCTGCCACTGCCAGGTGGCCGTGACGGCCGGACGGTACCACGAGCCGTCGGTGATGGGGGGATTATTCGGGTCGATCGGATCCCCATCGCCGTCGGGATCATCCGTCGACGGGACACAGCTCGCCGCGGAAAGCATGGCGGTCAGAAGCAGACATCCGAGCAGGAGTAACCCCGAAATCGGAAGATGCGCGACCCGCCGTTGAGAACAGTTCATTGCAGATTCTCCGTCACGTTAAGTCCCTGAATCAGCCCATGCGCCCTCTCGCCTGGCGCTCCTCAACCCGGTGGCACTGTCGCGTTCTCAACGACCTCGATATTCGCGACGTCAAACGTCGCCGTCGCGGCGCTCTGGTTTGGGTTGGCCGACCAGGCCACTGGGATAAGTTCGAGCTCCTCATTCAGCTTCTCGATGACAACCTGCCAACGAGTTTTGCCTGTGGGAAGTGGCGTGCCCGTCGGTTGGCTGATCAAGTCATTGACCTCGTCGTCAGTCATATCCAGGTTGGCCGAGTGGATATCTTCCGCGGAGAAGGCCATCGAACCGGCATTGTCCACGAGGTAAGCGCCATAGGTGCGAAGTGCCTCCAGAAACATCTGAGTGATAGGGGCAAGTTGCGACTCGTCGATGGTTTCGCCCTCGTCGTCGACGATGGTCGTCTTCAGCCTGATGCGCTGGCCGGCAGCCAGCGCATTTGAGTCGACACTGTAGAAAACCGTCTCGGTGGTCGAGGCGGGATATACGTAATCCAAATTCGAGGGGGTGGTCGGATCAGCGGCGGTGTTCCGCGGTCCCGGGATGGCAAAAGCAAGCGCGTGGGCGATCTGACCGCTCTCGACGTCCTCGGGCAGGATCAAGCCGGCCAGTAGCGGTGTACCTGTTGCCCGGGCACTGTAGAGCCCGTCATTGTTGGTGCCCCTGCCGTGGACATCAAAGAAATCGATCGCCCCGGCAGCCAGCACCGCAGCACCGGACCGTCCGCCGCCCAGGCTACGGCCAAACACGTTTCTAATGGTAGTTGCGTTCCAGAAATCATATTCGACCGCCATCTGAGTGCTATACAATACGAGGTGCCCATCGGCGTCCGTGCTTGCCGGGCCTGAAGGCCGGATGATACCGGCCGGAGCAGGAACCAGGACAGTATCATCCGGATTGGGCGGCAGCTTGGGATTGCTCAAACCGCTCGGGTTGCCCTCATAATCGCGCAGCAGCACCGATTGCTGCTCGTCGCCGATCTCGAAGATTGGAATGCTGTACTCGTCGTAATTCACAAACATGAAAGGGAACGGTTGCGTCAGGCCCGTGCCGGCCGGCCGCAGCGAGGTCTTGTCGCCCAGCAGTACGCGATACAGCGCAAGGACCTGCTGATCGCTCTCGGGGAGCACGGACACCTGATCGGCACGTTGGTTCCAGGCACTGTCGCCGGCGAACAGCGGAACCGGCAGCGAAAAGTCGCGCAGGTCGACCTCGCCGCCGTTCTCGTCGTCGTTCGGAGTGCACACCGCTCCGAAACAGAGTGAAACCAGCATGACCACCATCGGCCCAAGCTTGTTCAGGCGACGCCACATCATGGGATCCTCCAGATAGTGAAAACGATGATCTTTAACCACCAATCGAAGCCATCGCTTCGTCCGGGATTTCCAATTGTATGAGCCAGACCCGCTCCTGGCCGACGTTCCGGTTCCAGTTTGTGGCCCAGACAACGCGCGAGCCGTCGCGCGTGATGCTGGCCTGCGTTTCCTCCCAATAGGCCCCGGCCGTGCCGTGAACCTTGGCCAGATAGAACACGCGCGGGTGACTCGGGTCGAGTCTGACCAGGGTGATCGTGCGGTCCAGCCAGTTCTGCTCGGGCAGGCCCGGTTCGGTGAACGTCGACACCACGCACCAGCCGGGGGCATTGCAGGAGATGTGGATCCCGCTGTTCAGGCCCAGGGGCGAGCTTGAGTCGTAGAACAGGCGGATGACCTGGACGCGTCCCGTGCCTGCATAGCTCTCGCCGGTGTCGACCGGCTCGGTGTTCGGGCTCAGCGGGAGCATGTCGATGGAATCGGTCCGGTTGCTCTGGAGAACGATGACCTCGTTACCCTCGCTGTCCAACCCGACATCCGAGTGGCCCGCGTTGTAGTCGATCTGGTGGAACTGCGAGAACCCCCGATCGGCGATTACCATGCCGGACTTGCCCCCACCGTTGTCCCAATCTGCACCGATCACCACCCAGTTGCCCAGCGGCGACATGCCCACCCAGTCAATGCGTGATTCGTTCAGGGGAATGGCCCAGGTGCCGAGCACGAGATCCTGCTGCCGGTCCCAGGTCAGCAGGTATCGCGGCCGGTAGTCGTCGGCCGTGCCCTGGAGCATGAACGCCCAATAGCGATTGTCGGTCGAGGATTCGCCTTCATCCTTCATCGTAATCCGGTAAAGGTCCGGATTAGCCGTCAGGATCGGCGCAATCGTCGCGTCCTGCGTGAAGTCCTTCACCACGGTCTCGTCTCCGGTCTGGACGTTGACCGTAACGATTTGGAAATCGCGAAGCCCCCAGACGAGGTTCGCGTCGCTGGGGTCCCATCGAGGCTCAGCCAGGTCAAGCGTGCGGACGAGATTGCCGCTCTGGTCGTAAGGTACGCTTTGGGTGCGGTAGACGCGCCACTCGCCGGCCGATGTGAGCAGAAGCAGGATCAGCGTACGGTCGCTGTTGAACGGGTCCAGACGTGAGTACTCATGCCGCAAACCCTCGGTCTGCACGACGCGCGTTTGGGCAATCCCGAAGGCCGCGTCCGTCACGGAACCGCCGGCGGCCGGCACGCTCTTTGTCACAAGCGGATACCGCGGATTGTCCCCGGAGAGTGGGTCAGGGACTTCAACAAGGTGGGCCGGCCCATCGCCACCGCCTCCACCATTTCCATCGCCGCCTCCGTTATCCGCTCCGTCGTTGCCCGCATTGCAGGTCACTCCGGCCAAGGTCAAGCCTATGACAATCCCGCCCCATGTGAGGAAAGTAAATACGCGCCTCATTCCGAATACCTCTCTCGCTACTCAGTTGCGGGCCATCTCGACACGACTTGTTGTGCATGGCTGCCGTTGAATGCTTGCCGGTCCTCCAGGCCCTCATCGCCGGCATCCACACCGGTTAGTCTCTTCCGTCGCGACTGGCGTGCATTCTGCGCGCATGTTTCTGGATCGCAGAGCGCTTGGGTTGCGGCCCGTAAAAAGGTGGTCCGCCTTAGGTTTTCCTCGCTCCGTCGCAGTCGAACCGGGCTCACGCAAGGGTACCGCTCCCATGCTCATCACAGGTGCGGCCGGTCTTGCCTGTCAAACGCTTCTGCCCCCCAAGAGGGCGATCATTTCGCTGCCTCGGACGTCTGGTTAAGCAGGAACAGGACGGCCATCCGGATCGCCAGCCCGTTGGAGACCTGGCGGAGGATCGAGCTGTTGGGGCCGTCCGCCACGTCGCTGGCCAGCTCGACCCCGCGGTTGATCGGGCCGGGGTGAAGGATCAGCACGTCGGGCTTGCAGTGCCGGACGCGCTCGCTGGTCAGGCCGAAAAGACGGACGTACTCCTGCGTGCTGGGGAACACGCTGCTGGTCATCCGCTCGTGCTGGATGCGCAGCATGTTGATGACGTCGGCGTCGCGGATGGCTTCATCGAGATTATGTGTCACCCGGGCACCAAACTTTTCAAATGCCTGTGGTACCAGGGTCGTCGGACCGCAGAACGTTACGTGCGCCCCCAGTCGCGTCAAGCCCCAGAAATTCGACCTGGCTACCCTTGAATGGGCGATGTCGCCCACGATCACCACGTTGAGCCCTTCGATCCGCTTCTTTCGCTCGCGAATCGTGAAAATGTCAATCAGGCCCTGCGTCGGATGTTCGTGCTGCCCGTCACCGGCGTTGATGACGTGGCACTGCGTGCAACGGGTGATCAGGTGGGGGGCCCCGGCCGCCGTGTGCCGGATGATGAATGTGTCGACGCCCATCGCCTCGATGTTTCGTACGGTGTCGCGGAGCGACTCCCCCTTGGCAACGGACGAACTCGCGGCGGTGAAATCAATGACATCGGCTGATAGCCGCTGGGCTGCCAGCGTGAAACTGGTCTTGGTTCGCGTCGAGTTCTCGAAGAACAAGTTGACCACGACGCGCCCACGAAGCGATGGAACCTTCTTAATGCTCCGGGTCGAGATGTCCTGCAGGCTCTCGGCCGTGCGGAAGATGTGCAGGATCTCCTCGCGATTCAGGTCTTCCAGCCCCAGCAGGTGTCGCCGCGCCCACGTGAACTCCGGTTCCGGCTTCGGGGCCGGCCCGGCCCCTGCCGGCGCAGCCGCGGTTCTTGTGTCGGTTTTCATCCGACGCGCACCTCATCGATTCCGTCCGACTCGGCCAGGCTGACCGTGACGGGCATATCCTCGCGTCCGATACGAACACCCACGAAATCGGGTTGAATGGGCAGCTCGCGGCCGGGCCGCTCGACCAGAACCGCGACGCGAATCGCCTTGGGGCGTCCCAGGTCCACCAGGGCGTCCATGGCCGATCGAATCGACCGCCCCGTGTACAGGACGTCATCCACCAAGATAAGGTACACACCCTCGATGTCGAAGTCGATAGCCGTTTGCCTTAGCCGGGCCTGAGAACCGATGCTCGCCAGGTCGTCGCGATACAGGGTGATGTCGAGCGTTCCGTGGCGAATGTCCCGAGCGCCCAACCGAAGCAGGGCGGTCTGTATACGCTGCGCGAGAACCTCGCCTCGCCGCAGGATCCCGATGATCGCCACGGGCACGCCTTCCGGAAGGCTGTCGAAGATCTCCCGGGCCATTCGCTCAAGTACCGCGGCAATGCCGGCGGCGTCAAGCAACACTTCTGATGACGATGACTTCATGATCCACGATAGGGTACCGGCCCGACGCCCTTTGGGCAAGGTTTGCAGGATTCCCGCGGACTGGCCGATATCATGCCGCAGATTCTTGCGGGCCTCCAGCCCATAAAGCAGTCAGCCATGATCGGAAGCGATGGCCGCATCGGGATTATTCGTCATACGCCCCCGCGCGAATCCGCTCGATCAGTCTCGTCGTGCTCAAACCCTCGACCAGCGGCAGCAGAATCACTTTCCCGCCTTGCGATTCGACGAACTCACGCCCGACGACCCCTTTGTCCTTCCAATCTTCCCCTTTGACGAGCACCTCCGGTCGTATCTTCTCGATCAGCCGCAGCGGCGTCGGTTCATCGAACAGAACCACGTAGTCCACGCTCTGCAATGCCGCGATCACCTCGGCTCGGTGCCGCTCGGGAACGATCGGACGGTCCTTGCCCTTGTTCAGAGCGCGAACGGAAGCATCGGAGTTGAGACCGACCACTACGATATTGCCGAGAGCTTTGCACTGTTCCAGGAAACGAACGTGACCGGCATGCAGAATGTCGTAACAGCCGTTAGTGAATACCACCGTTTCGTGGCGGCTTCGCCGGAGAGACAACTCCGTGACGAGTTCATCGGCAGTGCGTATCTTGCCGGTTCCCGCCCCGGCTGACAGACGCAGGTCGGCAATGACCTCCTCCTGCGTGATCGGAACGCAGCCGAATCTCTCCACCTCCAGACCGCCGGCGATGTTGGTTAGCCGGGCGGCCTCCTCCCACGTTGCTCCGGCGACAATTGCCGCCGCCAGCATGGCCAACACGGCATCGCCCGCCCCGGTATTGTCGTAGACCGCGCGAGGTCGCGTCGCGATGTGCACTGCCTTCCTGCCCTTTTCCGCCAGAATCGCTCCGTCGCGATCAACCGTAACCAGAAGTCCGCCCAGGTCGTACTTCTCGATCACCCCGTGAGCGCTGACCAGAATGGTTTCCACCGATGTATCACGGCAGCCCGACGCCAATTGGAACTCGGCCCGATTCGGCGTCAGCAACGTCGCCCCTCGATACTTGCTGTAGTCGCCAAGGCGGGCTGGATCCACGAGCACGGGCTTGCCGGCGGCCGACGCGACGGCGATGACCTTTTGACACAACGATTCGCTCAGCAAGCCTTTGTCGTAGTCCTCCAGGCAGACAGCAGCAACGTCCTTGACACCCGCGACCGCCATCTGGGTAACTCGAGCCGCGTCCGGCTCCGACAGCGGATGCGTAACCTCGTCGTCCACCCGGATAAGCTGCTGGCGGTGGCGGTGCTGAGCCAGGCCGATGAAACGCGTCTTGGTCGTCGTCGGACGGTCGCTCAGGGCGATCAGACCCCGCGTTCCGATCCGTTGAGCCTCCAGCAAAGCCCGAATCCGATGACCGGCGTCATCCAGACCCACCGCACCGACAATAACCACCTCCAACCCCAGCTCGCGCATGCCGGCAGCCACACTGCCCGCTCCGCCCACCCGTTCTTCGTCATGCTCCTTGCGGAGCACGACGACGGGCGCCTCCGGGCTGATTCGCTCCGCGTCGCCGTAGACGTAGCGATCCAGAATGAGATCACCGATCAGCAAGACCCGCTGACGACCGAATGATTGAACCAGTTGTATCAAACGGGGGATCAACTCGCGGCCCTCGCCGCAGCAGCGGCGGATCGCTACCATAACATACGCCGAATAAAGACCTTAGGGCAGCCCATCCGCGTGGGTGCCCCACGGCCGGCAAACATCGTAAGTGTCTCGACCGAAAGCGTCAATCGGGCATCGGCGCTGGCGATTGACAATTCTCAAAAATGCCGGTGTCGAGCAGGTAGCGCATCAGTCGTGCTCGAAGCACAGGTCCTCACGAATGTGGGTAAGCGAAACCAAAGGCCGCTCCCGGGAATCACTTCGGTAGTGCAAACTGCAACTCATCCGCCGGATCAAGGAACCGCACCGCCCAGCCCATGTCGCCGGGCCCCTGGTCGAGCTTGAGCAGCAGCAGGTTGTCTCCCTGCTTGAGTTCGACCTCGATGCGGTCCTCGTCAGGCTTGATGGCCCGACGCACCAGGTGCTCCCAGACGAGCTTGCCGTTCAACCAGATTTTGATGCCGTCGTCGCTGCCCACCAGCAGGGTGCGTTTCCCGGCCTTCGGCGAACGGACGATGCAGGCCCCGTAGACGACGACGTCTTCAGAGGGCTTGAATCTACCCTGCAGCATAATGACGCCGTCCTGACTGCTGACCGGCTGCCAGGTGAGTTCCTGGTTGTCGTTCCCGGCATACCTGGCGCCGAAGTCGAGTCGCTCCTCGGGCGGATAGACGGTCGAAAACCCCTTATGTTCGGGGTTCGGGAAAGGCCCGACGACAAGCCACTGGGTGATGAAATTGCGGTAGACCTCCATACGCATGTAGTCGATGATCACACGACAACGATCACCGTCAACGGGCTCGCCGGTGAACTTGAGCGTAATGGGCATCACGCCTTTGCGCAGGTAGGGGCGCTCACCGGCCGGCTTGCCGTCCACAAGCAGCTCAAACCTGGAGTTGCGCACGTCCTGGGCCAACACGGGACGAAGCAAATAGTGCTCATCTTCGGCGACGGGAACCTGGAAGGTTACTTCGTCTCCCAGCTTGCCCACGAACATCAGGCCGCCGCCGCTCGAGAGGGGCTTGGGAAGGCCCGCGTCGTCAACGAGCCGAAGCGAATCGCTCAACGCTGCGGGATCCTGACAACGTTCAATCTCCAAGGCTCCCGTGGCCACGAAACCGCGCGGAATACGGTCCACCAGCGGCACTTCCTCAAAGAAATCCTCTCCACCCGGCAACTGGTACCAGTAGGCGACCGAACTGTAGTCGTTGCGGCTGGTCACATGCGGCAGACCGGTGTAGTTCTCGATCGTCATCCGCAGCGACTTGTAGTAGGGGATGTTGTCTCCGAGGTGCCAACGGTAGCAACCCTGCATTCGCTCCACGTTCTTCTGAGGATGCCCATGAGAGGGATTCGTGAAATGGCGAATCCCCCACGCGTCGCCGAAGTAATCCTCCGATCCGGTTCCGAACCACGACGGGAACTTCTCGCCGTCGACATAGACCTTCTCGTCGCCCTCACCCCACCATCCGCCGTGAATATTGTCGGGGAACAAGCAGATGCCGACGAGCTTACCCGTTCCGCTGGTCTCGATAAGCGGATAGTCGAAGCTCTCCGAGGCGATTTCGCACCGGAACTTGGCCTTGAAGTACGCCCAGTCTTCCGGCACCTCCTGCGTCCGGTAGGCGACGGCGACCTCAACCGGCGCCGGCTGCTTCCCTTCGTTGACCAGATCGATCTTTGCCCTCGACCGGAAGGGCATCGGAAAAAAGCAGTAGTTCATCGAGTCGGTAATGCCCATCGGGTACGACTTGTACTCAACGTCCTTGGGCTCGCCGAAAAAATCGCCGATCGGGCAACACACCGACGGCTCCGTCTCGTCGTCCCAATAGATCCGCAACCCCACCTTTCGCGTGGCCCATTTCTCGGAGGAATTCACCTTCGCCCGAAACTGTCGAATGACGGCCGGCCCTTCCAACTCCGCGACCACAAGTCGCTGGCCCGGCGCGATCGTTTCTTTCTTCGTCGCGAAGCGATCGAGAGGATGCGCGCCCGTCTGGCCGCATCTCGACCACTTCAAGGCGGTCTCCTCAACCGCGGCCCGCTGCGACTCGGTCAGCGGAAGCTTGAACGTCGGCACCGTCCAGTCTTTCGGAAACGTCCTGTAGTCGATGATGTAGTAGTGGCCGGGCGTCTTGCCGGAACCGTCCGGCTGCGGAATCACGCTGGTTACCTTGCAGCTCTTCGCGAATGGAATGGGCAGGTAAATGTTCGAAGCCGAATTCACGTCGTTGGGATCCCGTTTCCAGACCAGCGGCCGCACGAACGGCGCAATAACACCCGTGCAAAGCTTGCTGAAATCCCACTCGTACGTCGGCTTGGCGTCTCCATCCAGGTAGAAACGGATGACGCCTTGCGGGTTCGCCGACCAGATCCGGAAAATGCATCCGGGGCCGTCCATTTCCGCCATGACCCCCTCCTTGGTCTGCGGATCGATTCGCAGATAGTTGCCCGCGTCTCCATTGGCGTCCCAATTGATGTAGCTGTTGGTCGCGGCGTCATATTGGCTTGCCCGGTCATAACTGCTGAATTGCAGGCAACGCACCCCGGGCTCAATCACCGGAAGACGGTCCAGATCGGTCAGGTGGGCCAGCAGATCCTCATAGGTCAGTTCCTTGGCCGCCGCCGAAACCGGCCGACCGCCGGCCGAAAGGAGCACCAACGCGATCACTGCAACGTCTGTAAGTCTCCTACTCATGGCACTTAGCTCCCAGGAAGGAACAGTAAACGTCCGCACCGTTTTGCGGCGTGATGGTAAGCCTGCCCGGGCCGGATCGCAACTGCCGCGACGGAATTCGCGATCGCCCAGATCCGCTCAAGCAAAATCCCATGCCCGCCCGATAATTATCGCGACGGGCGACGCTCCGACGACCGCGCCCGTATGTGAGTGAGGACGAACCCGTGACAACCCCGCAGTCTGTGTGTCCCTATCTCGACAGCGGCGATGCGCGCTGTGCCGGCCTGTGGACCATGACCAATCTGCGGGAAGTGTTCCGCTTGTGCGCCCATGACCATGAGTCATGTCCCATTTACCATAGGATCCGAGCAGCCGAGATCCGAATCGGTGCCCGACTTGCGACTCCGCAGTTGGCCTCAGCCTGAAAGCAGGGCGGCGCCTGCGCTGTCCTGGTGCGCTCAGATCGAGGCCTTCTTGCGGTACCTCAAGATCGAGGCCGGCCTGTCAGAAAACACACTGACTGCTTATCGCCATGACCTGACGTCCCTTGCCGGCTTCTGCGCCGACCAGCGCATCGACATCAAGACGATCAACGTCCGCCATATTCAGGCGTTCATGGTTGCTTTGCGCGAATCGGTCAATCTCGCCGAGTCGTCCATCGCGCGGCGCCTTGTGGCGGTCAAACTCTTTCTGAGGTACCTGCATCAACACGGCCTGACGGACGAGGATGTCTCCGCGCTGGTCGAGACGCCCAAGAAATGGCAGCACCTGCCGCGCGTGCTCAGCAGACAGGACGTGGATAAGCTTCTGGGTCTGCCCAACGAAGCCGACGACCCGCTGGCCCTGCGCGATCGAGCCATCCTCGAGTTGTTTTATGCCACCGGCCTTCGGGTGAGCGAACTCGTCGGCTTGGTCCTCGGCAGCGTCCATCTCGACATCGGATACCTCCGCTGCATGGGCAAGGGGCGCCGCGAGCGGGTGGTGCCGATCGGCTCCCGGGCCATCGAGGCGCTGAGAGAATACCTGACCATCCTGCGGCCTCAGTTGGTCGACGGAACATCGAGCGACCGGCTTTTCGTTTCACGGACCGGCAAGCCGCTGGATCGCACGAACTGCTGGCGCCTTGTGGTCAAGTACGCACGACAGATGGGCGTGGCTGGCAGGCTGTCCCCGCACACGCTGCGGCACTGTTTCGCAACGCACCTGCTGGCGGGAGGGGCGGACCTGCGCGTCGTGCAGGAACTCCTCGGCCACGCGGACATCAGCACGACCCAGATCTATACGCACGTTGACAACTCGCGGCTCAAGGCTGTTCACCGCCAATTCCATCCGCGCCAGTAGCCTGCGACATCGGACTTTGGCAACCCCGGCCGTGAAACCTGCTTTCTTCGCAGGACGCGGCAGCGCTGCGGCCTGCCAAAGGGCGCATCTGCTGTTCGAGACTTCCTTATTCGGTTCTGTTCGGCCCCCGGTACTGGGTCATTGGTGACTATGTCCGTGCTCACCGGCGGTGCCCCTAAGCAGCTCCCGCATCCGCGCCATCGCCTGATCTCTCGACATCAGCCGATCATCCAGTTGCTCGTCGTATAACCGGTCCAGGATCTCTCTGAATCGCGGGCCGGGTTCCAGGCCTGCGGCGATCAGGTCATCGCCGGTGACGAACGGTGGGGGGGCCACCTCCTCGGGCGGGATCGACGCCTTTCGCCGCCGGGCGATCTCGTTGCCGTCAAGCGGCAGCCCTCGAGCCAGGCAGATCGCCTGATGCAACTCCAGAAGCTCCTCGAAACCCTCATGGGCGATGAGCATCTTCATGGCTGGCAGGCACAGGACTTCCGCATGATGGATGTCGTCAACGTGCTCGATCAGCCAGGTGATCCGGCCGCTCTGGTGATTGCTGCAGCGCAGATCTCGGGCTATTTGTCGAACGGAGGCCGGCGGATACGCGTTCAGCAGGGCGGCCATACTCAGGACGAAACCCGCTTGCTCGGGCAACTTGCTCAGCACGCGAATGCTGTCCGCCACGCGGTCACGAGGCCAACGCCCGTTCGGCCACAGGTGATCCAGAAGGCCCAGTTCCGCAATCTGCCGAACCGCCTCGGCCCGCGACGGGTGCGACAGCATCTTCTCCAGCTCCTCGCGGATTCGCTCGGGGCTGATACGACCGATGTGCTCGGCCTGCTCCCGAATGGCGGCGGCGGTGCCCGGCTCAATCGGAAACCCGAACCGGGCCGAGAACCGCACCGCTCGAAGCATGCGCAAATGATCCTCGGCAAACCGCCGGGCCGGATCTCCAATCGCCCGGATGATACCGGCCTCCAGGTCCCTTCGCCCGCCGACGTAGTCGATGACCTCCTTGCTGATCGGGTCGTAGAAAAGCCCGTTGATCGTAAAATCACGCCGTTGGGCGTCCTCCTCGGCTGTTGTGAAGACGACCTTCCCCGGATGACGCCCGTCCCGGTAATCGAGGTCGGTGCGAAACGTTGCGGTCTCGATCCAATGCGGACCCTGGCGGACCATGACCACGCCGAACTTGGCTCCGACCTTGCGTGTTCGCGTGAACAGCTTGATGATCGTGTCGGGTAGGGCGTCCGTGGCCACATCGATGTCCGTCGGCTCCCGACCCAGCAACATGTCGCGCACGCTGCCGCCGGCCCAGAAAGCCTGATGCTCGTGCTGGCGAAGCCGTTTCACCACCCGCAAGGCGGCGTCTTGAATCGACAGCGGCCGTTTCATTCTTCTTCCTCGTCCCCCGATACGGATTCGCTCCGGACCGCTGCCCCACAACGAGGCGTGCTCATGAAGCGGAAGGTCATCGACCCCACGTCCCGCCGTTCGAGCTCGACCAGCGGAGAGAGGTCCGGACCGCCCGTGGGGTTCCGCTGGTGCCGGATGACGATCATGGCATCATCGGCAATGACCGGATCGACGGCCAGCCTTTGAAGCAGTGGCCTCATCGCTGGATGAGGCGATGGTCCGGTCAACAGACGGTAGGGGGGGTCAACCAGCACGATGGAATAGACATCCGGCGGCCCCGGCGGCGGAGGGAACTCGCATTCCGTCGCATCGGCGCGCAGCACCCGCCCCCGGGCCTGCGAGACGCCCAGTGAATCGAGATTCTCGCGAATGAGAGCAACGGCGGGGCGGTGTTGCTCGACAAACAATGTGAAACGGGCCCCTCTGGATAACGACTCGATACCCAACGTGCCCGTGCCGGCGAAGAGATCCAGGACCGCCGCAGGCGGAAGCGTACCCGGGCGTGCAAGGCGATGTCCGAGAACATCGAACAGCACCGTCTTGGCACGATCGGTGATCGGACGCGTCCGGTTCCCCTCAGGACCGGCGATCTGACGTCCTCGCCATTGTCCGGCAATGATCCGCATGAAAACCAGCGTATCCCCCGACGTTGCCCATGGCAACGCCGCCGAACAGAGGAGGTTAAGCGCGAGTCGATGTTGCCGCAAAGACGCCTTTTTCGTACAATCACCGCTTTGGTCATGGAGACAACCGCATTATGAAACCACCGACAGTCCCCCCTTCGACGGACCTCTGCGGCAAGTGCGTCGGCCTCTGTTGCCGGTACTTCGCCTTGGCCATCGACAAGCCGGAAACACGGCGGGATTTCGAGGATATCCGCTGGTACCTGCTGCACGAAGACACTGCCGTGTTTGTCGAGGAAGGCCAGTGGTATCTGCAAATCAACCGCAAGTGCCGAGCCCTGATGCCTGACAACCGTTGCGCGATCTACGAAGAACGACCGCCCATTTGCAGGTCGTACAAAACGCACAATTGCGACTGGCACGGCGACCAGTACGAGTACGAACGTGTTTTCGTCGACCCCGACGATATGACCGCATACGCCAGGGAGTACTTGTCGAAAAAGCGAAAGAGCCGGGCAGCCGCCCGCAAACGCCGGAAGGCCACCGCCGCCCGGAAAGCACGGCAGCTCAAGGTTCGCAAGACCGGGCCGGCCCGACGGCCGCGCATCGCGATCCCGTTGCTCAAGTCCGCGTGAACCGTCTTCTCCGTCGGCCGAAAGTGAAGAACATGAGGTTTCAGGCACCCAAGGGCACCCGAGATTTCTACCCCGAAGATATGGCCGCGCGCAACTGGATCATGGACACCTGGCGCCGGGTCTCGCTCCGCAACGGATTCGAAGAGTATGACGGCCCGATCTTCGAGCTGCTGGACCTCTATAAGGCCAAGAGCGGCGAGGGGATCGTTTCCGAACTGTTCCACTTCGAGGACCGCGGCGGACGCGAGTTGGCCATCCGACCCGAGATGACACCGACGCTCGCCCGAATGATCGCCGCTCGGGCCAACTCGCTGCCGCGCCCTATCAAGTGGTTCAGCATGCCAAGGCTGTGCCGGGCCGAACGTCCGCAACGGGGCCGGCTGCGCGAGTTCTTCCAATGGAACATCGACCTCGTCGGAGTCGACGACGTGGTCAGCGACGCCGAATGCATCCTCGTGGCCATCGACTTCTTCCGCGAAATCGGGCTCACGCCCGATGATGTGGTCATGAAGATCAATTCACGTTCCCTGCTGTCGTCGCTCCTTGCCGCCCAAGGCTTCGAAAAACAGCGGCATGAGGATGTCTTCGCAGTTCTTGACAAGCGGGACAAGCTTCCTCCGGAAGCCTTCGTCGAGGCCGTTGAGAAGGTGGCCCGCAACGCTAACGAAAAGGCGGCGCTTCTGGAGATCGGCCAGGCCGCCGGTGACGAGGGTCTTGCCGACCTGGCCGGGGTGGCACTCGAAAACCAACCCGCCCAAGCCGAGTTGGCCCGCCTCAAGCAACTGCTCGGGATGCTGGCCAGAATGGGCGTCGGCGGGTATTGCCGGTTCGACATGGGCGTCGTTCGCGGTCTGGCATACTACACCGGCGTGGTGTTCGAGGCGTTCGGCAAGGGTGAGTTTCAGCGAGCGATCTGCGGCGGCGGCCGGTACGGTTTCCTCCTCGAAGCGGTGGGTGGCCCGCCCATGTCCGGCATCGGATTTGGCACCAGCGACGTGGTCATCCTGACTCTGCTGACCGAATTGAACCGATTGCCTGCGGAGGCAAAGAAGATCAGGCAGGTCGACCTCTTCCTGATCGACGCCGACCCGACTTTGTTCGATGAAGTGTTGGCGTTAGCAGCCCGGCTGCGAAAAGCAGGTTTCGCCGCTGAGTTCAGTTACCGTCGCCAGGCCCTCGGCAAGCAGCTCAAGCAAGCCTCCGCGTGCAACGCCTCGCGAGCCGTCATCGTCGGAAGCGAGTACACGCAAAGACAGGTTGTCTGTGTGAAAGACCTGGCCAGCGGCCGGCAAACCGAAGTCGGCATCGAGCGCTTCTTGGCTGACCCCCTTGACCGGCGCTCGTCAAACAGCTAGGGAGCAGGACAATCATGGCTCGTAAGAGCCACCATTACGAGTCGGCCTTCGAGGACTACCTCCGAGTCAGGAACATACCGTTCGTGTCCGTGGACGAAACGCGGCGGGTCGTGTTCGCGGGAACAAGAATCAAATCCTTTGACTACGTCGTCTATCCGCCGGCCGGACGAGCTTGGCTGGTCGACGTCAAGGGCCGGCATTTCCCATACGTCGATGAGCAGGGGGGTGGCAAGCGTTATTGGGAAAGCTGGATCACGCGGGAGGACCTCGCTGGCCTGGCCGACTGGGAATCGGCGTTCGGTGACGAATACGAAGCCCGGTTGGTGTTCGCATACCTGCTGCAGGGGCCGCCGGACCGCTGGCCGGCGGTTATGCCCCATCTGTTCAAGGGAGAATCCTTCGCTTTCTACACCGCCGGCTTGGCCGACTACCGCGAAGTCTGCCGTGATCGCTCGGATCGCTGGCAGACGGTATCCGTGCCCAACACCGCCTTTCGGCGGATTCTCCGGCCCCTGGACGCTCTCTTGACCGGATCCCCGCCATTGTGCCCGTCGGCCGAAAGACCCGCTGACCTTTTACCCTGAATCACCCTTGCCTATAATGAAGTCAATACCGGGGAATGTGGAAACTACGGCCTACGGGACAAGATTCATGATTCGAACAACGTTGTTCTTCCTGACAGGACTGTTGCTGGTGCTTGGTCCGGCTCTGGCGCAGGGACCATCCGAAGGACCGACCTACAACTTTAAACCCAGAACGACGATGATCGAGTGGTTGATCGGAACGATCTTTCTGGTCGGCTGCCTCGTGGTTGCCTTCAAACCCAGCAAGCGATCGAACCTGAAATGATCGCGATGCGACGGCCTGAACGCTCTTACTGAGGAGGATCCTGAGAATGAGCAAACAAGCCTTCACCGTTTTCCTCGTAGGTGTCAATCTCCTGCTGCTTGGCGGCCTGATTCTGTCGAGCTACTCGTTGCCCGAGGCCAAAGCTCAGCCCGTCAGCCTCCGCGGCGAGTTCATTCTCATCTCGGCCCAGGCGGAGAGAAACAACGACACCATCTATCTGCTCGACCTTGCACGACGCCAGATGCACGCCTTCCGCGCTCAGGTGCCCCAGATGATCGAGCAGCCGATGATGGTGCGTTGGTACCACTCGCGCGACCTGGTGCGGGATTTCCGCTGAAAGGGGGATGAAAATGAACAGCAAGGATTTCGCGATCGGCGTCCTGACCATAACCGCCGTCATCCTGCTGACCGGCCTGATCATCATCCACGCCGTCAGCCCCAGGCAAGCCATGGCCGTCGGACAGAATGCCGAAGGCGGCGATTACCTGGTCACGACCAGCCAGTACAACGATTACACCGAACTGTTGATGGTCTTCGACACGGCCCAGATGAAGATGAACGCATATGTCTTCAATCCTCAGACGGGTCAGGTCGAGCTCCTGCAGCCGCCCATCCCCATTGTCCGCCAGATGCAGGAGCCTCAAAGACAGCCCGGACGAACGAGATGAGAGCCGCATGCCTGCCCCAGCATCCGGCTATTCCTGTCGACCGGCAGATGCTGCCGAATCCGCGGGTTTCACGGGTGGCCGGCCCGCCGGAACACGGCCAAACCGCCGGGAACGGCACAGGACGGCGCGAACCCGCATTGACACATCGGAACACCGCACAATGTCCGATCTGATACGCACGATCGTTCGACAGGTCGTTGACGGCGCCGCGGTTACGCGGTCTCAGGCCGAGCAGCTCGTTCGGATTGACCGCCGCCACCTGCCCGAATTATTCGCGGGCGCAAGCCGGATCCGCCAAGAATACCTCGGCCCCAAGGCACGCTGTTGCAGCATCGTTGCGTCAAAGGTGGGGCTATGCGATCAGGACTGCGCCTTTTGCAGCCAGTCTGCGTACTATCGAACCCACGTAGCGGGAGGCAGGACCCTGACGTCGCAGGATGTGCTGGCGGCCGCGCGGGAATCTGCCGACAACGGCGCCCAGTCGTTCGGTATCGTCAACAGCGGCCTGGGCCCGAGCGATGATGAAATCGAAGAGTGGGGTAATGTCATCCGGGCAATCCGCCGGGAAGGGCGGGTGCGCGCATGCGCCTCACTCGGTGTGCTCACCGCTCCCCAGGCTCAGCGTCTGGCCGAGGCCGGCGTCCAACGATACAACCACAACCTCCAGACCTCACGACGACATTTCTCGAGCATCGTCACAACGCATACATACGATGATCGGCTCCAAACGCTGCGAAATCTGCGGGCGGCCGGCATCGAGCTATGCTGCGGAGCTCTCTTCGGCATGGGCGAGACATGGAACGATCGTCTCGATCTGGCCTTCGAGCTGCGCGAGGTCAATCCCGAGGTCGTACCCATCAACTTCCTTATTCCGATCCCCGGTACGCCGCTTGAACACAGCAGGGCACTCGAACCGATCGAGTGTCTGCGGATCATCGCCGTCTACCGTTTCATCCTCCCATCGCAGCATCTCAACATCGCCGGCGGCAGGGAGGTTAACCTGCGTGACCTCCAAAGCTGGATGTTTCTCGCCGGGGCCGACAGCTTCATGATGGGCAACTACCTGACCACCTGCGGCCGCCCAGTTGCCGAAGACCTGCGAATGATCAGCGATCTCGGCCTCGAACTTGAACCTTATCTCCAACCGGCCGCAGCCCCAGATGAAGCTCATCGCTCTCACACGCCCGTCTGAAAGATGCCCGCTGATATCCTGGTAACCGGAATCGGAATCGTCTCGCCCGCTGGAATCGGCTGCGAGCAAACATGGCGCACATTGTTGGCTAATGGCAAGGCGGTTCGCCGTCTGGCAGGGGGGTGGCATCCCCGATTTGCCACTGTGTGCGGCGCGACCATCGACGCCTTCAACCCTCCTCCAGGAACCGAGCATCTCAGCCGGACCTCCCAACTGGCCGTCGCCGCTGCCGAAGAGGCCCTGGCATGGGCGAAACTGGCCGGCCAACCTGCAGCAAGTGGGCGAGTTGCGGCTTCCATCGGCACGAGCAAGCCTCTCGTGGATCTGCTTTTGCCGGATCCCTGCGATGCCGACCCCGATAGGAGGCTTCGTATCCGACCGTCTTGTGGATGGTTCGATTTCCTGCCAGATGCGCCCGCTCGCACGGTCTCTGCCCGCTTTGGCTTTGCCCGCGCGCATTCGACCGTGTGTGCCTGCTCGACGGGCCTGCATGCCATCATCCGCGGGGCCGAAATGATTCAAGAAGGCCAAGCCGATATCGTCTTGGCGGGCGGAGCCGACTTTTCGTTGTCGCCGCTGTGGCTGGGCGCTTATCAGAACATGGGCGTCCTGGCCCCGGAGGACCCCGAACTGGGACCTGCTTGGGCATGTCGGCCCTTTGACCGGCAACGCAAAGGATTCGTCGTCGGCGAGGGCGCATCTTTCGTAGTTCTCGAGTCCCGCGCCTCGGCGAACCGGCGGGGCGTTTCACCCTGGGCTTGCCTGCGGGCCTGGGCCATCGGCAGCGACCCCGCCGGCCTGACCCGGCTTTCCGGAGATGGAAACCCCTTGGCTGAGGTCGTCCGAACAGCCCTGAACAACGGATCTACCCGCCCCGAAGATGTCTCCTGCATCTACGCCCACGGGACCGCGACACCCCAGAACGATCTTGCTGAAGTGAGCTGCTTTCGCCGAGTCTTCGGACGCCACTTGACCTCCCTGCCAGTGGTCTCAACCAAGGGCGCCATTGGCCACCTCATGGGTGCTGCCGGGGCCGTCGAGACGGCACTGGCCGTTTGGGCCGCCCAGGCAAGGAGGAGTCCTGGCACGGCCACCCTCGTCGAGCCGGACCCCGAATTCGCCGATCTCCGCTTGCCCACCGCGGCCTTCGACCTTGCGGCGGGGGCCATCCTGAAGACCTCTTTGGGGTTCGGCGGCCACTTGGCGGCCATCCTGGTCCAATCGCCGTAGAATGCCCAAAAAGTCCGATTCCACGCCGTTGCCGGCAATCCAGCCCCCCCACCGCCCGACGCAACATAACCTGCCTTATCGGACGTTATGGCGGGGCGCGAAAACCGCCCCCCGGACCTCACCGTAACGAACCGCCCCGGCCAGGTAACGGTCCGTCTCACTCGTCCTTTTGCGCCAAACGTCGATACAAGAGCGCAACTCGCCCGGTCCGCTGGATGAGATGACAGGGAATCGACGCGGCCAGCGCCACGGCCATCTGCTGTGCCTCATCGCGGTCATCGCAGTCGATTCGCACCTTAAGCAGATCGGTGTGTTCAAAACACTGACGGACGTGGGCTGCGAAAGTCTCAGTCAGGCCCTGGCGCCCCAATGTCAGCTTGGCCTTCAGTCTGTGCCCCCGGCCAAGCAATCCGCGTCGGACCGGAGGGCTTGGCTCAGGGCCTGGGTCGCAGCCCCCGGATGTGTCGTATACGCAAGTCATGGCACTTTACGGTACGGTCGGCCACAGTGAATGGCAACGTCTCTCGGCGGAGAATCCGGGCAAACGCGCAGCCGTGGGTTTGCATACCCGTCCGCTTCCGTTCTAGAATGCTCGCGTTCCGATGGTTCGATGCTTGCCCGGCACTTGGAGCAATAACGCATGCCCGTAGACGAAATCGAGTTTGAGTGCGAAGAATCGATGGAAAAGGCGGTTGAGTTCCTACGCCAGGAATTGCGCACGGTACGAACCGGCAGGGCTTCCCCAGGCCTGGTCGAGCATCTCAAGGTAACCGTGGAGTCCTACGGCTCGACCATGGAACTTCGCGAACTGGCGAGTATCTCCGTGCCCGAGAACAACCAGTTGCTCATCAAGCCCTTCGATCCGGGAACGCTCAAGGATATTGAACGGGCCATACGCGGCTCCGAACTGGGCATCACCCCCATGAGCGACGGCAAGATCATCCGCCTGCCCGTTCCCCCGCTTTCCGGGGAACGACGGCAACAACTCCTGGCCCAGGTTCGCAAGCTCGGCGAAGCCCAGAAAGTCGCCATCCGCAACGTTCGCAGGGATGGCAACAAGAACCTCGACGCCGAACAGAAGAACAAGCAGATCTCAGAGGACGAGGCCGAGGCCTCCAAGGAGCGAATCCAGGAGCTGACCAAGAAGTACGAATCGCAGGTTGACGCCCTTGTCGCAGCCAAAGCCAAAGAGATCGAACAAGGTTGAGACCTCTGGGCGGGCCCCCGGCAAGAGTAATCTGGCAACGACCACACCATGCCAAGGACGGTGCAATCACCTCGTGAGAACCCGGAGCCCGGCCCGCTGCTCCCCAAGGGCCTGCAACGGGGAGACCCGCCGCCTGTTCAAACCCCCCTGCTTCAGCACCCCGTCGTCGGCGGGAGCATCGTACTTGTCGCCGCCGCCGCAATGCAGATTCTCGTCTGGCTTGTCGGACTTCGCCTCCAATCGCCTCGCCCGATGGCTCCTTCCAGCCTTGTCGCCCACGGCTTGTTGCACGAGCTGATCGCTGACGCGCTTGCGGACCAAGGACTGGAGGCAGCTCAGGTCGCCTCGATCCTCTTTGTCGCCAATCTGCTGCTCGCACTGCTTTCCGGCATCGCCTGGTACGGTATCGGGTGGCTGGGGTTGGGGCCCAAGTGGGGCCTGTGGGTCGGTCTACTCTGGGTCATTCATCCCTCCTTCTCGTTTGTCGCCAATCAGGCCGACAGACTCAACTCCCTCATCGCTCTCGTCTCTTTGTCGTGGTGCGCTCTTTTGTGGTGGCGGCGATCGCGAAAGACCGGCATCGCCCTAGTCCTCGGTTTGTTGGCCGCGACGAGCCTGTCGATCAGCCTTCAATCTCTCCTGTTTCTCGCGATCGCGGTGCCGGCTATGCTCCTCTCCACGCGCGGAGCACACGGCGGCAGAATCACCGGGCCGATCACCACCCTGACGGCGTTCGTCGTGGGAACGACAATCCTTACGGCGGCCATCGCACTGCCACGATTGCCTACGGTACTGTCCAACGGCCCGCTCAAAAAAGAAGCCGCCCTGTCACCTTCTCAAACTCGTCACGCTTGGCCCCACGCTGCCGCCCCGCTTGTCGCCCACGCAGCCCATCCGGGCGACGCTCTCCGCCTCCGGGCGGCTCTTAAATTCTTCCTGATCCGAGACCGGCTTCGTGATGACTTAAGGCAGATCGTCACTCGGTTCCATACCGATTTGTGGAACGCGATTGAGGACGGCAGCGGCTCACATATCGCCCAGGCCGCCTTGGCCGCCTCGCCGCCTGGCACCGCCGATCACCCCCCCGCCGGAAGATTCCTGATCGACCAATGCCGCGACGCTCCCGCTCAAACGCTCACTTGGCTGGCCCAACGCATGTGGAAGTCGATCTACACCACAAGAGACCACCGGACTCACTATCCGTTCATCCTTCTTCAGTTCCTCTGGTTGATCCCGGCCTTCTGGGGCTTGTGGATCGCCCTTCGCTATCCACCCTGGCGATGGTTCGCCGCCGCTGCCGGCCTCTTCACTGGTTGTCACTGGTTGCTGGTAGCTCTGGCCGAGCCTCTGGCCCGGAACCTGGTGCCGGTGGGCGGTTTCGCCATTCTCTTGGCACTCGTGGGAGTCACCGATGTCTACGAGCGGTTCTTTGGCCGTAGACTGACCGCGCCCGCCCCCGCTTCCCGACCAGCCCGACTGAAACGCATTCAGCAAAACCTCAGCAACAGTCCCCACGACTGAGCATTCGGCCGGGGTGACAAGTCCCGCACTCTGCCGTTGTTGCAGCCTCGGACAAGTCACCTTATAATGCGCACAAGTAGTAGATGCAGGGCTGGCGACGGCCGGGTCCCTGCCACATGGGACTCGCGCCGCAACGGAGGGTGTTGCCTTCCCGACGGCGATCGCGACGAGTACTGTTTTCGACCCGCTTTCAGGCCTGAGTCATCATGTCCTCATCCTGAACCGCCATTATATGCCCATTCGGGTCACTACCGCCAAGCGGGCCTTCTCCCTGCTCTATCGCAACTTGGCCGAAGTCGTTCACGTCGAGGAGGACCAGTATCTCTCCTACGACTTTGAAAGCTGGCGGGAGGTCAGCGAGCTCAAGCAGCGCTTTGAACCCGAACGCCACGACTGGGTGCGGACCGTCCGTTTCAGTCTCGTCGTGCCGCGCATCATTCGGCTCCTGTTCTACGACCGCCTTCCCAGGCGCGGAGTGAAGTTCAACCGCCGCAACATCTTCGCTCGCGACAACAACTGCTGCCAGTACTGCGGCCGAAAGTACCCGACCTCCGAGCTGAGTCTTGATCATGTCATCCCGCGCAGCCAGGGCGGAACCACCACCTGGGAAAACGTCGTCTGCGCCTGTCTCAAGTGCAATATTCAGAAAGGCGGCCGGACCCCCGAGCAGGCCCACCTCAAGCTGATCGCCAAGCCGACCAAGCCCCGACGTAGCCCGGTTCTCAACCTCAAGTTGTCACATGACAAGTATCGCTCCTGGAAGCAGTTCCTCGACCACGCATACTGGAACGTCGAACTGAAGTAAGCCCCTCAAGGCAAAACTCACGTCTGTCTCTATCACCCGACCTCTGATCGCCCCGCCGTGGCCCCGGCCGCTACGCACGATCATTGAATGCGAGCGGGCCCCGCAAGCCCACGAAGAGCGCCGTTCGCCCGGCCTCGGCACCGTCCCGCCGGTGACTCCAGAACCGTCGATCGCAGATACTGCACAGGCCCGCAATCTCAATGGCCTGGCTCGGAACGCCCGCCGCGGCCAACTGGTCTCGGTTGGCGGTCCAGAGGTCAAACAGAACGCGCCCCCCCTGCTCGACAAAGCAATTGTCCGCGTCGGCCAGCCTCGTTTTGGCAATTCGTCGCACATGCGGACCAACCTCGTAGCAGCATGGACCCGCAGAGGGTGAAATGGCCGCCCTCATCCGGGCAGGGTCGCTGCCGTAGCTCCGCACCATCTGCTTCACGAGGTTGTCTGCGGCCCCGGCTACCGTTCCTCGCCAACTGGCATGGACCACCCCCACCGCCGGTCGATCGGGGTCGTAAACGAGAATCAGCGGGCAGTCGGCCGAGAGGATGACCAGCGGGACATTCGGCATGTCGGTCATCAGGCCGTCAACGAATGCAATCGCCCCATGCCGGCCATCGCGACCGCGACCGACGTCGCCCGGCTCCAGACTCAGAACATCCGCTCCGTGAACCTGTTCCGGCGAGGTCAGCGACTCAAAAGGCATGCCGAGAACTTCGCACACCCGTCTTCGCCAATGAACGGCCTCCTCGCGACCGCTGCCCCGGTGAGGGGCATAGTTCTGCGGGCGGGTCGTCACGGCATGAACCAGCCGCGGCACCGCTTCAAGGCTCTCGAACGAGAGCAACGTCACATCACCGTGCGATCGCTCGATCATCTTGAAGACCGTACCCCACAGAAAAAGCTTATCCCTTCACCTTCAAGAGGATCTTGATGTAGCGGGGATCGGCCGCCAGCTCGATCGCCTCGACGCCGCGAGCCAACGGTAATTGACGCGACACCATCGATTCAACATCAATGTCGCGCCGGGCCAGCGCTGCGATCGCATCAGGAAACGGTCCGCAACGACTGCCGAGTACCGCGATCTCGTTGACAACCACCGGCGCAAGGTTGATTTCTCTCCCGCCGGCATAGGTGCTCTTCAGAACCAGGGTGCCTCGGGGGCGAACGAGTTTCACGGCTGTTTCGAAGCCCTCGGGGCTGCCGCTGCAGTCCACGACCACGTCCCGATCGGTTTTCGGCACCAGATCCGACAGCGGGATCGTCTGAATCCCCTTCTTCTCACAAAAGTCCAGCGTGTGCCCGTTCCGCCCAATAACCTCCAGGCGACAACCGGTCGTTCGCAGCACCTGGGCAACCAGCAAACCCAGTCGTCCGGACCCCACAACCGCCACCCGCGTCCGCTTCTCGATTGGGCACTGCTTGATCACCTGGTAAGCCGCGGCCAGCGGCTCGATGAAGACCGCCTGCTCGTCACTGAGGGCTTCCGGAACTTCATGCAGATTTCGTTCCGGCACCGCTATATATTGGGCAAAGCACCCGTCCCGGCGTGAGATGCCGATGACGCTTCGCTTGCGACAGTGGTTGGCCAGACCGTGCTGGCACATGTCGCACTTGCCGCAGACGCAATTGATCTCAGCCGTTACCCTCCGCCCCCGCCACCGCCTCGATCCCTTCACCACCGTTCCGACAAACTCGTGGCCAAGTACCCCGGCGAAACTCATATACCCTTTGGTAATCTCGATATCCGTGGCGCAGACACCCGCGAGCTTCACCTCAATCAGCGCCTCATCCTCTCCTGGCAATGGCTCCGGGTATTTCGCGTCGAACCGAAGCATCTGGTTGAACACGAGCGCATTCACCTTCGTAGCCTTCTCTATCAGCGGTCAAATCTCCTCAGCGCGGACCAGTATCGAGCATCACGCCGGGACCGTCAATCCGCAACCCCTTAAACATTGGCCCGCGCTCCGGTTCACGTCTGCTGGCCTGCCGCCTCGTTCGCCGATATAGTCACGATTTCGGAAACGGTGGCCTGCGGCCGTGGCCGGCTTGCCCTGCCGCACGGCGTTGACGAGATCGAAGGTGTGATCATGACCAATAGGATTGAACGGGCGTTTGAAGACCTCTCGGCCAAGGGTAAGAAGGGCCTCCTGCCTTTTATCACCGCCGGGCTGCCCGACCTTGATACCACTCAGCGCATTCTCGAATCCCTGACCAGCCTCGGTGTGACGGCCGTCGAGATCGGCTTCCCCTACTCCGACCCGATCGCCGACGGGCCGACCATCCAGGAGTCCTTCACCAGGGTTCTTCAACGCGGAATCCGTGTCCGAGACATCCTCGCGATGGTGGCCCGATTTCGGCAGAAATCTCAGTTGCCCCTGCTGGCAATGCTGTCCTACTCCATCGTGCACCGCATCGGTCTCGACACGTTTGTCTGCCAAGCCGCCCAGGCGGGTATCGACGGGCTGATCCTGCCCGATCTGTCACTCGAGGAGGCCCCTCAGACCGCCAAGGTCGTCGCCGATGCCGGCCTCTGCCTGCCGATGCTTGTTTCGCCCGTCTCACCTCGCTGGCGACGTGAAAAAATCGCCGCAACCTGCACCGGCTTCGTCTACTACATGTCCGTGACCGGAATCACCGGCGAGCGAAAGGAACTCCCGCCGGACCTCGTCGATAACGTCCGAGAGATTCGCCGGGCCTCAGGCCGCCCCGTTGTCGTCGGTTTTGGCATCAGTTCCGCCGAGCATGTGCGATTGGTCTGTTCGGCCGCCGACGGCGCAATCATTGGCAGCGCGCTGGTCCGCAAGATCATGCAAGCAGCAAACGGCGGCGCCAACAAAGACGCCGTCGTCGCCGCCGCTGCCGACGCCGTCCGCGAATGGATGACCGGCTTGCCGTAAACCCCCGAACCGATCGCCGCATGCCAGACACTTATTGTCTCCGCCCGACGCTCGATCGCCGCGAGATTCGCGTCGGCGTGGGACTTCAGAATGACGCCACAGAGTGCGTATTCAAGATACTGTATACTGTAGCCAAGTCTCAATCGATTCGGCCTGATTCCACGCGGCCCCTGGCTCATCTCGTCGCCCGCCATGAACCGGCTGCTGCCTTAGTCTCTTCCGTCGCGACTGGTGTGCATTTTGCGCGCATGTTTCTTGATCGCAGAACGCTTGGGTTGCGGCCCGCAAAAAGGCCATCCGCCTTAGCCATTAGCAGATGGGTTACGTCGGCCAGACGCCATCCCCACGGCCGTGCGTGGGCATGCGGGGGTAGGGCCGCTCGGCCCGGAATCCTTTCCGGGCCACATCCTCCGCGGAATCCTTTTCCGCTCGGCCCGGAATCCTTTCCGGGCCGAACCCCCTGCGGAATCCTTTCCGCATTCAGCGCCCATCACGATGGCAATCTTCCACCAGCAGGTAGGGTAGGTTCGTGCTCGGCCCGGAATCCTTTCCGGGCCACATCCCCTGCTCGCT
>ERZ795050.78-NODE-78-length-137681-cov-7.039549_pt1 | contig 137681 bp, 95 predicted proteins | sample MGYA00375134_ERZ795050 | MGnify/ENA primary metagenome ERZ795050 (study PRJEB30179, sample SAMN05720221) | activated sludge metagenome | isolation source: Anaerobic digester | place: Japan | collected 2015-05-26 ... | reverse complement strand
GAGATGGTGTACAGTGACTGGAGTTCAGACGTGTGCTCTTCCGATCTGGTCAGGAACAGAAACGGGCTGGTATGTCTCGCCCGGTGGCAGGCAAATGGCATAGCGACCCGGTGGCAGATCGGCCAGCGTGTAGGATCCGTCGCCCTCGCTTTGCGCGGCGATGGCCACGCTGCGTCCGTGTGCGAGAGCTCGAACGACGGTCCGGGGGATCCCCTTGCCGGTGTCGGCATCGAGGATGCGGCCCTTCACGGTTCCTGCCGGTGACGCGCGGTAAGAGAGAAGAAGCACGGAGAACGTAACTGCTGCGTGAGTAAGGAGATATGGTTGGGTGCTCATGACCGGTTCCCGCAGGCGTTGGGTTTGTTTAGCGACGGGGCGCCAGCATAGCAGAGCCGTATCAGCGGCACAAGCTGACATGTAAAGGGGGCCGCCAGGGCGGGACGCTGGTTGGAATCAAAATACTCTTTTTAGATCTCAGCCTGGACGCCGAGCCGTTCGGCCAAGCGGTCGAAATCTTCGAGGCTGTAGTAATGGATGATGAGCTTACCGGCGCCCTTTCGTTTCGACTCATCGATTTCCACCTTGGTTCCGAGTTGTCGGGTGAAGGCTTCTTCGAGGGCCCTTATCTGGGGTCGCTTTGCGGTGTTGTCTCGGATTGGTTTGGCGGCCGCCTCACGGGCGTTGACGCGGTCGCGAACGAGCTTTTCAAGCGCTCGGACGGAGAGGCCAAGGTTTATGGCTTGTCTGGCGGTGTTGACCAAGTCGGAAGGAGATCGTATCGCCAAGAGGCAGCGGGCGTGACCCATGGACAATTGCCCGGATGTGACCCAATCCTTGACTTCCTGGGGAAGATCAAGCAGGCGAATGTAGTTGGTGACGGTGGAGCGGTCTTCGCCGAGTTTTGATGCAACCTGCTCGGGGGTTAGGGAGAATTCGTCGCAGTATTTCTTGTATGCAGTGGCTCGGTCAATGGGATTAAGATCCTCGCGGAAGATGTTTTCCGTGAGGGCTATTTCGAGCATGTCTTGGTCGCTGGCCTCGCGGACGATGGCGGGGATTTCGGAAAGACCGGCCATCTGGGCGGCCCGCCAGCGGCGTTCTCCGGCGATGAGTTCATATACGTTTCCGTCTTTTGTGCGGACGATGACGGGCTGGATGATGCCATTGGAGGAGATAGAGGCCGCAAGGCTCTTGAGTTCATTGGGAGAGATCTCTTTCCTGGGCTGGAAGGGGTTGGGTCGTATTGTTCCAACGCTGATGGTTACCGCAGGAGGTCTGGGTTTTTCATCGCGGGGCTCGTTAGCGGCGTTTTCGAGCTGGGCGGGGGGTTCGAATGGGGTGGCAAAGGACATCAGCGAGCTGAGGCCTCGGCCCAGGCGTTTGGGCGGGTTTTTTGTCATAAGTGCCTCCGGTGGGCTGCGGATCATGGCCCGTAATTGAGATTAAAGATCTACGCGCGCGGGACATGGTATTTGTTTGGCCAGGACGACGCAAGTGGTTGTGGTGGGTTTCGGGGGGATGCATTCGATTGGGTTCGTTTCACGTGGAACCATTGGGCGACCTGAGGCCGGGCGTGTTCCACGTGGAACGGTGCTCGGAGAGGTCTGCTGGACCGGGAGTGGTTACACGTAGAACAAGGCTGCCTGAGAGATGTTGGTGAAGGGTACGTGAGGGGGTGCAATGGACCAGCTCCGCCAGCCAACGATTCCTCCTGGCGGCGAGAGGCAAGGGATCGCAGGCGGCAGAGCCCGAGACTCTTTGGTACTCCAAAGAGAGTCTTCAACTGGCAAGCCGCACATAATTCTTCCAGCGCGCCGCCACCCTGGCGTGCCGGCGGATGGTGAAACGAGAGGAAGGAGCCGCGGGGCGGTGAGGTCAGAGACTCATTTGCATACGAAGGCCGACGACCAAGGAGTCGGGAACGGCGTGCGTGCCGCCGGGTTGGTGAATCCACTGGAAATCGGGTGTCAGGCTGAGCCACGGCAGCAGGGCGATGTTGTAGTAGATCTCATAGACAGATTCGCGATCGCCGAGGCCGGCGTTTGAGGAACGATTGCCGATGATTCCTTGGACGAAACCCAGGCCGAGGACATCATCGTCGCGGTTCGGGAAGATGCCCTGGTATTGAGCGCCGATGCTCCAGAAGTGCTCGATGAGATGGACATCGTCGTGGGCGTATCCATATCGGAAGAACATGCGAATTCCCTGCGCGTCGTCGTCGCCGTTGGGGTCCTCTTTCCACAGCATCTGGTCCATGTTGAAGGCGAAGCCGACGTCGTCGGTCTTGTGGCGGAGAACGTCCGTGGTATTGATGAGCAGCGGCTTTGGCTCGGGTTTGTACCAGAGCATCAGGCGATAGGCTCCCGGCAGCTTGCCCCGGAGGGTTTTCCAGACGGGGAGGAGGCCGAGTTCAAGGATGGAGAAAGTATGACACTCGTCGTGGTAAAAGGTGTCGAAGCCGGTGTGTCGGCCATTGGCTTGAGCGTCGGCGATGGCGGCGCGGAGGTAGAACCAGTCGAAGGGTTGGATGGCGGTCATGATGCCCTGAGCGTAGTCGGGGAAGGGGATGTTGCCCATGTTGACCAGCGCGGGGTTGAGAAACTGGGTCTTTTCATCGTTGGCGACGGCGTTGAGATCGAAGTCGATCATCAGATCCATCTTGCCGACCTTAACGCGGACCTTGTCGTCCAGGAGGGACTGCTGAAACCATAATTCGCTTACCTGCAGGGCGTAATCGCCGAGGTAGGCATCGGCGTTGACTTTGAAGAGATTGCCGACCTTGTCGATGCCGATATCGTTGTTCCAACTGCTTTCGGCCAGCACGTAGAGAATGGCGCCTTTCCAGAGGCCCATCTGCTCGAAGTGGAGGGTGAGCTGGGCATCGACGCTGCCGGATATGTCATGGCCGTTGTGAGTGTCCCGGCCGCCGCGGGCATTGTGTTGGTAGATGGCGGTCATGGAGAGCGAGAAATCGATCCCCTTGCTTTCAAGCCAGTTGCGTAGACCCCAGCAGTCGCCGGTGAGGCGTTTGTTGTGCAGGACATCAAAGGGGGCTGGGGATCTTTGCTCCTGGGCAAGACCTTCGGAAACGGGTTGGGAGGCTGGAATCTGGGCAAGGGTGGAGCAAGCCAGCAGCAGAGATGCAGAGACGGCGGCGCCGACAGGTCGGGTTTTCTTCATTGCAGGTCTCCGGTCAGACGTGGTGGTCGCAGTTGCGTTTGTCCTGGTAGCATCATCTTCCGGCGCCTCGGCTCGCACGTCCCAGGGTTGGGAGTGGATTCCCGGGCGGCCCGTTTTTGTCACGGACCGTGGCCAAAGCGTGTCGTGATTTAGAAACCTGCGTAGAGACCGCAGGGGTCCAAGGCGATTGTAAGACGGGTTTGGGAGGGTTTCCATCCCAAGGCGGACCGCCTTTTTGCGTGCCGCAACGCAGGCGCAATGCCATCCAGAAACATGCGCGCAAAACGCGCACCGGGCGCCGCGGAAGAGATTGTGGTCGGCTGTGTGAGCGGCACGTTTCATGACGAGCGTTCCGGTGAGAAAGGGGTTTGACAAGGACTGGTACGGGACCTGCGGGCGGTTCTTCACGAACGGGGTGAGATGGGTTATATCCGAGGGGCGGCAGGTGGGTGCGGTCCCGACATAACGAGGAGAACAACATGCAACGTCTGGGAATGATGCTTGGCGTGCTGACGGTGCTGGCCGCGGTGGGTGTGTGCGGGGGCGCCACGGTTCAGAAACGGTATTACGCTCATGAGACGGTTGAAGACCGTCACGGAGTGATCGCGCCCTGGTACCAGGGTCAGAACGGCCAGTTGGATTTGCGTGTGCGGATCGCGGCCGAGACGCTCAAGCGCTACCCATGGACGGAACCCGGCAAGGCCCCCGTTCAGGTGCCCGAGTACATCTGCAGCGGGGCGTGGAAGATCGCGCCCGACGGCACAATCACAATTCCGCCGATCAGCGACTGGGCCAACGGTGATCTGGGGCAGCGGGCGGCGTATGTTCTCAGCGGGCTGATCGACTACTACCGTTACAGCGGAGACCCGGCGGCGATCGCCCACATCGCGCTGCAGGCGGATTACTTGCTCGATTACTGCCTGACGCCGGATGACCATCCGTGGCCTCGCTTCCTGGTGAGCGTGCCGACGAAGGGCAAACCTTACGGTCAGGCCGATCCACACGGCTTCATTCAACTGGATATCGTGGCTGAGGTCGGAGCGCCGTTGATCCGAGCGGCGCAGATGACCGGCAACCAGCGATGGCTCGATGCGGCCAAGCACTGGGGCGATCTGCTGGCCGAGAAACGCGACCGTCGCCCGGGCGTGCCGCCGTGGGGCCGTTACGCCAACGCCGAGGATGCGCCCTGGGAGGATATCGCCACCGGCGGCATCGTGTTCATTCTCGATTTCTTCGATGAGTTGATCCGCGCGGGTTACACCGGCAAAGACAATGCGATCGTGGAGGCCCGCAATGCCGGTGCGGCTTACCTGCGCGACGTGCTGCTGCCCGACTGGACGGGCGGCGACGTCTGGGGGCGCAACTACTGGGACTGGCCCTGCAACGTGCAGGTGGAGAACGTCACCGAGTTCGCTGTTCGCTATCTGATGAACCATCCGGACGAATTCCCCAACTGGCGCAACGACGCGCGCAACATCATGTCGTTGTTTCTCAACCGCACGTCCGTGGCACCGGGTTCCAGCGGCGACGTGTTCAGCGGAGCGTGGGCATATCCCGAGTCGTCTGGGTGTTGCGGGCGGTCGCTGTGGTACGGGCCGATGGAGCTGGCCAACGTGTGGGCTCAGTACGGCGTGCTGGCCGACAGCGAGTGGGCCCGCGAGATCGCCCGGCGAAAGATCATCCTCGCGACGTATGACGTCCATGAGACCGGCGTGGTCGAGGACAACATCGACGGCGGGCAGATCGTTGCCGGCGACTGGTTCAAGATCGCCCACCCGATGGCACTGAAGCACTGCCTGGCGGTGATCGCGTGGATGCCGGAGATCTTCGCACCGGCGAGGGAGAATCATATCGTGCGAAGCACCTCGGTGGTTACTGATGTGAGTTACTCCGACGGCTGGATCGCCTACACGACGCACGATGCACCTCTCAACACCGTTGACGTGCTCCGTCTCTCCTTTCGCCCCACGCGCATCGAGGCGGACGACAAACCCGTGAAGGAAGGCGACACGTCACGCGGCATCGCTTTTGGGGTGAAGGAACTGTGTGACGGTGACTATCTGGTCAACGTTCGCCATGATGGCGCCACGCGAATCGTGATCAAAGGGGACGATCCGCAGGAGACGATCGGCCACGAGTCGTTCTCCTACACGGGCGACTGGACCAGAGCCGAAGGCGTCGACACGGCGCTGCAACGCACTATCCGGATCGATCGCTACTCATCCGCAGCGGGAGCCACGGCCACGTGCAGTTTCAAAGGCAATCAGGTTCGACTCATCGGAATGGCGGGCCCAGATGGCGGTCTTGCGGATATCTACCTGGACGATGAGAAACAACTTGTCGATCTGGACTGCTGGTGTCCCCAGCCCAGACGGGGTGTTCTCTATCATCGTTCGGGCTTGTCGAATGGCGACCACACGATCAGGATCGTTCTTCGTGGAAAGGGCAATCCGCGCTCCGGCGGGACCATGGTGGCGCCGCTCGAAGTTCAGTACTCCGCGGCCAAGGCTGACAACGTCTTCGGCGAAGGCGGCGGGCCGACCGACGCCCAGCGGTGGGTCTTTGGCTACACCGGTCGTGAGGACTACATCGACTCGGCCGGGAACGCCTGGCGGCCGGCGACGGAGTTCGTCATTCGGTCCGGCGACGGCGTCGATTCGGTCAAGGCCGCATGGTGGACGGAGCGCAGGCAGATCCAGATCGACGGCACGAACGATCCGGAGTTGTATCGCTACGGCGCGCACGGCAAGGATTTCTGGGCGGATTTTACCGTCGGACCGGGCACGTATCATGCCTGCCTCAAGTTCTGCGAAACGCGGCGGATTGATCCAAAGCTTCGGGCGGTCACCATTCTGATCAACGGGGAGCAGAGGGTCGCAGATTTGGACATTGCCGCGACGGCCGGCCGAGATGCCGCGGCGAGAACACTCGCATACCCCAGCAGCCAGCCGTTTGTCCAGCCTGCGGGCATCAATCATGCCGTGGACCTGGTCTTCAACGATATCCAGCCGAGAAACGGCGTCATTTCTATCCGCCTGCGCAACGACCATGGCGGCGAGGCGATCGTGCAGGCGATTCAAGTCGGTCCGGGCGACGGGGGCAGGGGGGCTGAACCGGTATCGTTGCCGCCGGCGTCACAGCCGGCGCCGGCCGACCGGACCGGTGGTCTTCTGCTCAACGGGGGCTTCGAGGAAGGTGCCGTAGGGGATCTCGGCAGCCTGGGCAAGAGCGGCGGCGGCCACGGATGGAGCTACGTCTTTGCCGGACCGACGGTGTCGTACATTTATCCCGAGTCGGCATACAGCATTCACCCAGAGTGGGGACTGCCGAAGTTCCATTCGGGGAAGGAGGCCCTGCGGACACACACCGACGGTCACGGCCACACGGTGGTCTATCAGGACGTCAGCGTTGTCGCGGAGCGCAAGTACACGGCCTCCGTGTGGGTTCGCACCGACGACCTGCACGGCGAGGGGTTCGGCAAAGACGCCGGCGATTCGGCCGGACTGATCATTCAGGAAATCGACAAGAAGGGCAAGGTGACCAGCCACCCGAAACAGGCGGTTCGAAAAGCAGGCGATTTCCAGAAGGTGTCGTTTACCTTCACCACCGACAAGAGAACCAGGACCGTGCGGTTCATCCTCGACACGGTGATCGCATGCCCATACGACCAGGGCCACGTCACCTATGACGATTGCGAGTTGGTGCGCGCGGAATAGGAGACGTTGCGCGAAGCCTTTGCTTTCGTTACCGGCCCTCTTGTTTTGGGCGGGCGTCCCACCAGCGGGACATTAGCTGTCCGTGCGCTTCTGAATGAGCCGGTCTTGCGGCGCGTGCTTGCCTGAGCCCGGTCTTAAGGCGGACCGCAACCAGGGGGCTCCGTGCTTCAGAAGCGTGCGCGCAGAATGCGCGCCAGTTACGAGGGAAGAGACTGAGGTTCGGGTCGCCGTCCGGCGCGCCTTCAACACGAGGTCAGTTTGCGTTACAATCCCGCGGCGTCGCCCGGGCTAATCGGCGGCCATCATGATTGGCAAGAACAAGGTGCAGACGAGAGGAGCGGTACAATGCCCAGTTTGAAAGGCACGCAAACCGAGAAGAACATTTTGACTGCTTTCGCTGGCGAGTCTCAGGCTCGCAACCGTTACACCTACGCGGCGACCAAAGCCCGTGAGGAAGGTTACGTGCAGATTGCGGACATCTTTTCCGAGACGGCGGACCAGGAGCGAGAACATGCGAAGCGTTTCTTCAGGTTTCTTGAAGGCGGCGAGGCCGAAGTCAGGGCATGTTTTCCCGCAGGGGTGATCGGTACCACGGCCGAGAACCTGAAGCAGGCCGCCGAAGGTGAGCTTTATGAATGGGGCAGCATGTATCCCGATTTCGCCAAGACCGCGCGGGAGGAGGGTTTTGAAGCCGTGGCGAAGGTGTTTGAGGCCATCGCGGTTGCCGAGAAGCAGCACGAAAAGCGCTATCGAGGGCTGCTGGCCAACGTTGAGGCGGGTACGGTCTTCAAGAAGAGCAAGAAGGTCGTCTGGCGGTGTCGGAACTGCGGGTACATTCACGAGGGCGAGGAGGCGCCGGCCGTTTGCCCGGCGTGTGCGCACCCCCGGGCCCATTTTGAGGTTCTGGCCGAGAACTGGTGAGCCCGGCAGTCTGTCGGGGGGCTGCCTGGTGAGGTTCCGCTTCGGTTGAACGCGGTCGAAATCGAACCGTGGGGAAGCCGCGTTTTGGGGCGCTCCATCTGTCAACGGGCGCGGATTGCCGCGAGTGCATTCATCGGCTCGTTTTGAAACCGCACGGTCTCGCGGCATACAAGAGCATTTTTCACAGCCCTCTATGGCTTTCGGCCGTGGTCGGACCTATACCAAGTTTATGGGCCGTCCAATCTACCCTGCGCACGAATCCTTGCGCTCGCCGGCGGGTCATCTGTAGCGGTGATCGGATCCCCGCGACACCGCCGCCTCCGCAAGGCGTTGCTGCGGGACGGTGGCGTCGGATGGGACAGGTTAAGGCCAATTCAGAGACTCGTTTTGTCGGTCTTCCGATCAGTCCGGGGTTGGCGCTTTCGCAGGTGTGTTTGTTCAACGACCGCCGGCATGAAGGCCTGAAGGTCTACCGAATTGCCGCGGACGGCGTTCGGTACGAGCAAGCCCGCCTGCGCAAGGCGATCGAACTGGCGGATCGGGGGTTGCGTGATCTCTCCGCCCGCGTGGCCGAGCGGATCGGTGCACCCGAAGCAGCCATCTTTGATGTCCAGCGGACGATTCTGTCCGATGCGGGTCTGTCGCGAGAAATCGAGGCGATGATCGCGAACCATCGACTGAATGCCGAGGCGGCGGTCGCGCGCGTGCTCGATTCGTATGAAACCCGCCTGCGCGAGTTGGACGATCCTTACCTGCGGGAGCGGGCCACCGACATCGGCGAGATTCGTCGCCGGCTGCTTGACACCCTGGGCAACATGGGTTCGTCGCTGCGCTGCTGGACGCAAGAACACTGCCAGCGAGGCACCAACCGGATCATCGTGGCCGACGAACTGACGCCCAGCCTGACCGTCGAATTGGACGCCGAGCACATCATGGGCTTCGTGAGCGAGCGAGGAGGTCCGACTTCACATGCGGCGATCCTGGCGCGGGCGCTGGGTATCCCGGCGGTCAGCGGAATCAAAGGCGCGCGCGAGCTGCTGACTTGCGGTACCGAGCTGTTGCTTGATGGAAACACCGGTGAAGTGATCATCTGGCCGGACGAGCAGACGCTGGCCCGGCGCCATTGTGTGCAGAACAGCCGGCCGGTTCCGCCTCAGCCGGTCGCTCCCGTTCAGGGAATAACGGTCATGGCCAATATCAGCCGGGCCGACGAGGTGGTCGATGCTCTCAGCATGCAGGCCGAGGGCATCGGTCTGTACCGCACGGAGTTCGAATTTCTCGCCGCCGAGCGCCTGCTTGACGAAGAGGAACAGGCAGCCCGCTACGCCTCGGTCGTGCGGGCCATGGCCGGCCGGCCCGTGTACTTCCGATTGCTGGATATAGGAGGCGACAAGGAGGCCCCGTTCTTCGACCTTCCGAAGGAGGACAATCCGTATCTGGGTTTCCGCGGCAGTCGTCTGTTGCTCGGCAGGCCGGATCTGCTGGGGCCGCAGGCTCGGGCTCTGGCCAGGGCGTCGGTTCACGGGCCTGTGCACGTGATTTACCCGATGATTGTCGAGGTCGAGCAGTTCGCGAGGTTGCGACGGCTGTTCGTGGAGGCGATTGCCGACATTTCCGCCGGCCCCATCTTTCATGGCGTGATGTTCGAGGTGCCCGCGGCCTGCCTGCAAGCCCGGGAGGTGCTTGAGGCGGCGGATTTCGGAAGCATCGGCACCAACGACCTGATCCAGTACCTGTTTGCCGCGGATCGTAACAACGAACGGGTCGCGTATGACTGCTCGCCTGACCGGCCGGTGTTCTGGTCGCTGATCCGGGGGATTGTCGAAGCGGCCGAACAGACCGGACGGCCGTTGTCGGTGTGCGGCGAACTTGCCGGCGATCCACGGTACCTGTCGAGATTACGGGAAATCGGCATCCGGACTGTGAGCGTCGCCCCGCGGGCGATCCCGGCTCTTCGCCGATCGCTCCTCCAGCCTTACGCTTGACGGGCAGTGGTCCCCGGCTTGAACTTCCGCTTGTCGGGGAGGATACTATCCAGGTCGCGCATCGGCGGTGAGCCCGGCGTCGAGCACTTGTCCGCCTGCCTGCTGTTGACCGACTGACGGGGGTCGGTCAAGGGCCCGTGAGTATCAGTCGTGGCGAGCAACGAGATCCGTCTTCTGGTTCTGGATGTTGATGGTGTTCTGACGGACGGAACGATTTTCATTGATGATGATGGTCGCCAGAGTCGCGGCTTTCACATCCAGGACGGATTGGGTGTGAGTCTCTGGCGGTCGGTCGGTCGGCGGGTTGCGATTCTGACTTCGAAGCGTTCGCCTGGGGTGGAGGCCCGGGCGCGGATGCTGGGCATTGAGTTGATCGAGCAGGGAGCGGAGGACAAGGTGCCGGGACTGGAGCGGCTGGTGTCGCGAGCGGGCGTATCCCTGGAGGAAACGGCGTATGCGGGGGATGATCTGTTGGATGTGGCGGTCATGCGGCGGGTGGGATACCCGATTGCCGTGGCGAACGCCGTTGAGGAAGTCAAAGAGATTGCCGCGTATGTGACCTCGCGGAGCGGCGGACAGGGGGCGGTGCGGGAGGCGATCGAGCATCTGCTCAAGCGTGACGGTCAGTGGTACGCGGCGTTCAAGGCGATTGGGGCGGACCGCTGAGGAGGCCGAGGTGTCGGCCCGGAGAACCGCAGTGTTCAAGAAATTCATGCTCGTGGTGGCAAGCATGGCGGTCATTGCCGTCGCCTATGTCATTTATCAATGGCAGGGTGAGGTTGTCCCGGTTGTGGCACCCCGCGAATTGGTCCGGTTGCCTCGTCCGGTTCCACGGACTGCGACGCAGCCGGACGGGGCTGGGGAGCCGGCCATCCCTATCGGTCCGAACTGGATCACCGCCGGCGATGCCCCGCAGCTGCGTGTTTATGACAAGCAGGGCAAAGCGAGGATTGTCTTTCGGGCGACGCACTGGAGCCCGATCAGCGACAGCGAATTTGATCTTCTCGAGGCGACGGTGCGGCTGGCACTGCCGGGCGGCCAGTTGGTTTACATCTGGGCTGACGACGGGCGCATAACCGTGTTGCAGGGCAAGGACAACAATCCGGTAGCCAAGCGTGGACGGTTGCAGGGCAATGTTCGCCTGTTCATTGATCTGACGGATGAGGCGTGGCGTGAGCAGCACCCTGATCGGGCCGACCTGGATCAACATGCGGAGTCGGTTGTGAAGCTTTGGCTTGACCGGGTGCAATTCGATCTGGATCTAAGCCTGCTGGAAAGCGACGGGCCGATTGTGCTCCAGAGCGCGCTGGGCGACATCGAGGGCAAGGGCCTGAAGATCAGTTGGAACGAACGCGACAGGCGGATCCAGCAATTGACGATTGCGGAAGGGCGGCGGGCGGTGCTTCGCAGCTCTGACCTTGCGGGCACGTCGTCGCTGAGATCGAAGGAACCACGGCCGGAGAGGGCTTCCGCGGCGCGCGATGCGGGCTTGGAGAAACGGAGCGAACCGGCGACTCGGGCCGCATCCGCCCCGGCGATCGCCCGGATTATGCCGCCGGCGAAGCCCGGCGGGTTGCCGTATATTGAGTTGGGGGATCGGCGCGAACGTACCGCCGGACCACGGGTCGAAACGTATCGGCTGGTGTTTCACGATCATGTGGCGGCGGTGCAGAAGGAGCATGGCCGGCGTATCGGCGATCTGACGAATGCGGACTCTCTGCAGCTTCTTCTTGACTTCAACCAGTCACAGCGCGGTGGCGTAGGGGGCCAGGCCAGTCGACCTACGGGCGAGACGCCCGCGACCGCACCAGCCTCGGCGCCGGCCCTGGCGCAGGCAGGTGAGGCGATCGAGCTTACGTGGACGGGGCCTCTGGAAGTCATCCCGGTGACGGGTGATGCGGAGGCTTCTTCGGCGGTCAACCGGATGCAGTTGATCATTCGCGGACCGGCGGTGCAGTTCCACAGTCGGGATGGCGGCTCGGGTGAATTCCCCGAGCTGGAATACCATGACGAGACACAGAGAGTCTGGCTGCGCGGATCGAAGGACAAGCCGGTGGCGCTGGAGCCAAGCGAAGGGCGGCATCTGGTGGCTCATGGAACGGTATCGGCGGACCTGAGGAAGCGCACGGCGCGTGTGGATGGTCCCGGTCGGTTCACGGATCGAAGTGAGGCGGGGCCTGGGCCGGCTGCGGTTGTTGGCGGGCGGTTGGAGACGAGCGATTTTCGAAACGTCGAGATTGCCTGGGAGGGCTCGGTAGACCTCGAGTTCGCCATGGATGAGCAGGCCGCGGCCAGCGCGCCGGCAACGGTGAACGTGTCGCCGATACCTCAGGGTGCCTATCTCAAGCATGCGGTTCTGAGCGGTCAAGCGGTTTTCTCCGATGACCGCGGCTCGATTCGGGCGGACAGGATAGACGTTGTTTGCGGCGCGCCGCGCAAGAACGGGGCTTCGAGCGATCCGACGAGCAGCATGGTGGTCGAACGGATGAACGCGATCGGTCATGTGGTGATGACCGTTGTCAACCAGGACGAGACGGTGGATACGGTCGAGTGCGAGCACCTCGAAGTCGAATTCGGTATGGCTGAGGCCGGCAAGTCTTTTCCGAGGCAGGCGCGGGCCATCGGTTCCGTGGTTGCCCGCCGGGCGGGCCGGGCGGCAAGGTGGGGGCCCAGGTCGGTGCGGGATGTGGTGCTCCGGGAGATCTCTGCCCAGGACGGCTTGCTGCTCGATATGGAGTCGGTGACCTTCTCGCTTTCAGCGGACGAGATTGCCCGCAAGGAAGCCGAGGCCCGAGCACGGGCCAAGGAACAGGGTATCGTGGAAGGGTCGGAAGAGTGGAAGAAGCATGAGCAGCGGCTTCGCAACAGCTTGCGGGTTCGCAGCAAGACAATTGCACGCCGTTTGCGAGCTGGAGGGGGCGTGACGGTCCTCGACCTGAAGCAGGAACTCGATTTGGCGGCGGACTCGATTGATTGTGAGCTTGGGCTAGGCCGCGAGGAGATCCGCAAAGCGCTCATCACGGGCAGCGCGGATCGCCCGGCGCGGGTGGTGCTCGGTGGTTTCTTCATTCGCGGCCCGCGGATCGAGGTGGACGCGGAAACCCAGTCGGCCGAAGTACCCGGCGCCGGTACACTGCGTTTCATGACCCGGCAGGATCTTGACGGCCGGGCGGTGGACAAGCCGATTCCCGTGGTGCTGTCATGGGACAAGCATATGTCGCTGGCCGGGGACCGCAACACCGGCCGGATTGTGGGCAAAGTCCGGGCCGTTTCTGAGACCGTTATTCTTGACTGTGATGACGAGATGAGGCTGGAGTTCGAAGATGTGGTTCACCCGGCGGCGGTCAGTGAACCGGCCCGGACAAGTGGTCGGTGGATCTTCGGGATGCTCGCCAGTAGGGTCGGCCCGCCGGCCAGGCAGCCCTCTGACGCGCGGGCCGGTCGGCAGCTCCGCAAGCGGCTGAAGTTGCTGGATGCCGTCGGCAACGCGGCGATCGAGGGTAAGGTAAGGCAGGAAGGGACCGGTCGCGAGACGGTCATCGATCAGTGGCTCATTGCCTGGAACGAATCACTGGAGCGGATCCTGCCGGCTGATGTCTTCAAGCCTGTGACACGGCCGGCCGACAAACCAACGCGCCTTGCCAGCCGGGTTCTGGTCAAAGGGCCTCGTGTGATCATCCGTCTGGATGAAAAGGAAATGAGGGTTGAGGGAAGCGGACACTTGTTGGTCGAGGATTACCGGTTGCGGAAAGGCCGGCGAGCGGGTCAGCGTCCCGAAGCCGGGGGTTCGCTTATGGACAGCGCCTCTGTGGCTTCGCTCGAGGGGCTCGGCCCGAGCCAGACGTTATTCACGTGGGTCAACTCGATGTCATTCCTGAACAACCGAAACACCGCGATCTTTGACAGCGGCGTCGAGATGCGGCACCTCTCGGGATCGAAACTCATCGAGCTGGATCGAGTGGCGGCGGCGATTGCCGTTACCCCGGCACGTCTCAAGGAGTATCCGGGGCGCGAAGCCAGCCTGAGCTGTGATCGCTTCACGGTTGAGTTTGAGCGCGACGCGAAGACCGCGGCGGGAGAACCCGCCCCGCTTTCGCGAGCGACGCGTCTGAAGGGTTTCCGGGCACTGGGCCGCCAGGTTCGCCTGGAGGAGAGTGGTCGCTTCGTCGAGGGCGTTGAGGTGAGTTTCGATGGCGCCTCTCAGATTGGGCGGGTGATCGGATCGCCCGAGTTTCCAGCCCGGATGCGTTATCTCGACGAACGGACAGGGCGGCCGATCTTTTCGCAGGTCGAGCAGTTCCAGTGGGATCAGCGAACCGGCATCATCAAGGTCCGCGAGCCGCAGGTCCTTTCAACCGGCAGGTAAGCGGGACGAGCAGCCACCACGTTGTGATCGGATTCGAGTCACGTCGAGAAACGGGCCTTTCGTGCATGTATGACCGTTCCGAAAAGGTAACGCGTGTTATGTAAACGGAACGTGGCGGGGCAGACAGGATGTTTATCGGCCGTCAGTTGCCCGTTGAAGTGATCGCCGGGGGTCGTACCGTACCGGCCAAACGGCTTTCGGCGGGCAGGCGTCTCAGGTTTGCGCTGATTCAGGCTCATTCAGCGGCAAAGACGGACGGCGATGTCGCTAAGGTCGGGAGAATACCCCCCAAAGGGATGTGAATAGAAGATTAATTCGATCTATTTTTTTCGTTTCAGATCTTGCCTTCCCACAACCGCCCCGGATAATCTTATGTAGAAGGATACATATTCGTGGCAAGCATATCAGAATGTCACGAACTGTAGAGAGAGCGAGTTATAAGGGTATTCGACCGGGCAGTTGACGGCGGTTGACGCGAAGCGGGGTTTACGGCTCGTGGGGCTCGGAGCCCCGGTCAGGGGCAGGCCGTGCCAGTTTGCCCGGGGTTTCGGATATGTTGCCGGGGGGCGACGGAGACGTCGCGGCATGATGAAGTGAAAGGCCCGCTGCGTGATGGAGCACGACACCCTCATGGAAGTGCCGAGGCACGACGCTTCTTTGCTGAGCCGAAGGGGGTGTTGGTTGGAAAACGAGACAAAAGCCGACGAGCGATTGACCGTTCGTGAGATCCGGGGAGACGTAACGGCCCAGGACGTGATGGAATGGACGCAGTTGGCGACGGCCCTGATGCGGAGCAAGAAGTATCAGGAAGCCGTGGAGCTGCTGTATGTTGCGATCCAAAGGGATCCTGAGGCGGGTAAAGCCTGGTTTGCGCTGGGGCTCTGCTATTACAACCTCGGCAGGTTGAGCGAGGCCCAGGAGGCTTTGGAGATCGCTCGATGCAACGGCGGGCCGGCGGCGCAGATCGATGCTTGCCTGCGGCGACTGGCGATGGCGATCAGGGCGGAGAAGGAGAGAAGCCGCCGCCGGGCAGGCGAGAGGCAGACGGAGGTCGACCTTGCGGAGGCGGATCGTCGGACAAGGTGAGAAGGCCGTATCGCTTTCCGTGTGGGGAAAGAACGTGAGGCTGGGATGACGCGTGGGCGGCGGACATCGCAGTCGGCCGTTTGCTGACGAGTTCGTCAGTGGAAGGTTGCGGGAATGGCGGAGGGAGGAGTGTGGGGCTGCCGGGCTTGGCGCAGAGGAAGGGCCGGTCAGCCCCACTTTTTGCACTCGGTTTTGTCGTTGTCAATCCGCAGACGGTTGCCGAATTCATTCTGAGGGCTGCTCAGGGGGGAGTGGCCCTCGTTTGTTTTGTGAGTTGCCGATGGGCACGACCGGCAGGAGGGGCGGCCCAGGGAGTGTCAAGCGGATCATCGCGCGAGTCGTTGCGCTCCAAGCCATCCGACAGCCCGGTGGTGAACGCCGAAGGGTGCGATTCAAGCCGGATTCCGGATGGTCCAGCCGTCCGTTGTGCGAATGACTTCGCGGTACAGCGTATCGCGTTCGATGGGGATGCCGCCGGCCTCGATGATCAATCGTTTGAGGTCGTCGGCGGTCATTTCCTGGCGCCGGCTTTGGCCGCCGTGGCGATGGGTGATCTCGTAATGGACCACGGTCCCGTCGATGTCATCGACGCCCCAGTTGAGGCTGACCTGGGCAAGTCTGGTCGAGGTCATAACCCAGAAGGCTTTGACGTGCGGGAAGTTGTCGAGCATCAGCCGGGTGATTGCCAGCGTCCGGAGGTCGGTCAAGCCGGTGGGTTCGGGCAGGTGGGCCAGTTGGCTGCCGGCGGGGATGAATGAGAGCGGCACGACGCAGTTGAAATGTGCCGGGCGTGCGGCCAGCGAGGCATCCTGGTGCCGGCGGAGCTTGACCAGGTGTGCGATTCGCTCGGCGGGCGTTTCAACGTGGCCGTAGAGCATGGTGGCATTGCTGAAAATGCCCATCTCATGAGCGGTGCGGTGAACGTCGAACCAGTCCTGCTCACCGATCTTGCTTTTGAACGTCTCATCGTGTACGCGCTGGTCGAAGATCTCGGCTCCGCCGCCCGGCAGGCTGCCGAGTCCGGCGTCGCGAAGCGCCTCCAACACTTCGCGGATTGAGCGTCGTGGCCGGCTGATTCGCGAGAAGTGAACGATCTCCACTGCCGTAAAGGCCTTGATATGCAACTGCGGGCAGGCTTGGCGAATTCGCCGGCACATGTCGACATAATGCTCAAGCGGCCAGTGCGGGTGGAGCCCGCCGACGATATGCACTTCGGTGGCCCCGCGATCCGCGGCCGCGCGGGCCATTTCGACGATCTGGTCGTTGGAGAGTTCGTAGCCGGGGGCGTCAGAAGGGATGCAATTTCCCTGTTCGAGCGAACCGCGGGTTGCCGGAGAACCATCCTGAGACCTTCTTTCCGGCCAAGGGCGATAGAAGGAACAGAAACGACATCGTAATACACAGTAGTTTGTGTAGTTGATATGCCGGTTGATGTTGTAGTATGTGCGGCGTCCATGAAGCCGCTCGCGAACGAGGTTGGCCCATTCGCCGAGGGTGTGGATGTCGGCGGATTCATACAGCAGCAGGCCCTCTTGCGGCTCCAGACGTTGGCCGGCGCGGATCTTGTCGGCGATGGCCTGCAATTCGGTCGGCACGGAACCTTTCATGTTCGACTCTCACGGGGCATCCGACAACAGCGCCTGCAGGTATGCACGGGCGTCCGCCAGGTATTGCAGCCCCTCTCTTGGGTTGGGCAACGCCGCGTGGATCACCAGCCAGCCATCGTAACCGCTACGGCGGGCTTTTTCGATGATTGCTCGCACGTTCATCTCTCCCTGGCCCAGCGGTACGATTCTTCGTCCGATGCGATCATTCATTCGCAGGAGACCCAGCCGATGGGCGAACTCGCCGATGACGTTGCACGGGTTGACGGCGGCGCAGTGGAATTGTCCCGCGTCGAGGGCCAATCGTAATCCCGGATGGTCCATTTCCATGAAGAGTTGTCGGAAGTCCTCGATCTGTTCGAGGGTGCTGTCGAGTGCGTTGCCGACCTGCAGGGCCATACCGGCGCCGCTGACCCTGTCGAGCAGCAGGCGCAACGATCTGGTGAGCATTTCGAACGGCTGCTGTCGGCGGTCGCCTGCCCGGACGATCACCGCCGGAGGACGCAGAGTCGTTGTCGCGGCGATCTGAGCCGTCAGCCCCGCCAGCAGGGGTTCGATCTCCATCTCGTCGATCGCATCGACGGGTGAGACTGACATCGAAGAGAGGCGAAGGTCGTTCTCTTCGAGAACAGCTTTCAGCATTTCCGCGCATGCGGTCGTCGCGGAGAACTCGCGTTGTACTCGAGGCCAGTCGACCTCGACGGCCTCGTAGCCGATTTCACGGATGGACGGCAGGGCCTCTCGCAACGGCCGATCGCGCAGGCAGTGGGCGTGGCAGCTAAGGCGCATCGGCCGGTGCCTCCGCGCTATTGGTCAGCAAAGGCTTACGTGCCCGGCCGGCAAACGGCTTGTTGGCCCAGCTCATCCTGGCGAGGCCGAGCCACGGGCGGCCGTCGGTTGAGAACGGTACGTAATCGGAGGATGGTGATCCCGGTGCAGGCGGGACATCGACCACGCGGATGCTGACGTCGGCATTCTGCCCGGGCGCATCGGGTTGCCCACGGGGTGCGAGGATGATCGTCCAATCAAAGAGGTTGACCGGTGGCAGGCAATAGGGGGCTGGTACGCGGTCGGTAAGGAGTGTGCGGGCGCCGTTGCGCTGCAGCTCGGCGAGATGCTCGGCCTGGCGGATCCGTGTGTGGTGAGAGGCGCTGTCCCGCAAGAAGGATTCCACGTAGGCGGCTCCGGGAACGGCCGTCGCCAAGAGCAGCGCGATCTGGCAGATGGTCCGGAGCTTCCAGTAACGCGTGAAGGTGTCGAGGGCCACGACGGCGGCCAGGCACAAGGTCACGTCGACGAACAAAGCGAAACGCGCGTATTCACCGCCCTGGCCGTGGGCGAAGAGGACAAACTGCGTTAGCGCGAGGAAGGCCGGCGCCGCGAGGAGCCAGTGGGCGACAAAGCGAGGCCCGACCGGCGGGTTGCTGCTCACCATTCGCCAATCGCGGACCGCCAGGGCGACAAGGCCCGCGAGTCCCGCCAGCGCCAATACGATGGACGTTCCTTCGCCGATCAGGCACAACGCATTGGGTAGTGACTCATCCGGCGGCCCAAGGTGAAACATCGCCTGCGTGTTGGACAAGTTGTTCCAGATGAGGTCGCGGTTTCTGAACAGGTTGATGAGCACGTACGGGTTGGTCGCGAAGTAGGTCAGCAGGGCGATCGCCGTGCCGATCACGGCCTTGGCGAGCCTTGCGACCTTCGGCTGGGGCGCAAGCCATGCCAGCATGACCAGAGTCGCAAAGACTGGCCATGCTGACAAGACCATTCCCCCCGCTGCCCCGGCAAGCAGGCAAGCGAGAATCCACCAGTTGCGTCTGTTATTGTCGAGGCAGCGCATCGCGGCCAGGACGGACAGCAGCATCAGCACCGTGCCGGGCAGGTGCGGTTTGGCCTCATGAGCCGCATTGACGACGGCGGGCATGACCGCGAAGCACGCAGCCGCGGTAACGGACGCGCCGAGCGAGCCGCGGGTCAGTCGGTAGGTGATCCGGAACACGGCCCAGACGCCCACGAGCGTCCACGCAACGACATAAGCCCGCATCAGGACATAGAATCGTCCGAAAGCCTCCGGTCGGTCAAGGTAGTAGGCAAGGTCTGGCGTCAATGCGATGACGCGGCATGCTGCCGCCAGCCGCAGCAGGGCGCCGACCGGATACACCCACAGCCCGCCGTACTGGTACATTTTCGGGTCAAAGTCGCCCCGTCCCGGTCGCATCGACGCCAAGGACATCAGGGTGATCATCTCATCCGGATGATGCGTGAAGAGGCGAAACCGGCGGACAATCTCGGCCTTCTGGGCATCGGTCTGATTCACGGGCACGGAGCGGTCGGGTTCATTGATGGGATCGGCGTCCATGTCCGCGGGCCGTAAGGCATCCACCGACCGGTCGCCGGCCAATGCCTGAATGTCGAGGCCCGACCAAACGGGATGTCGGCCGAAGAGGTATGGGTCGATGTCTCGTGAAGGTAAGCCCCAGTTGATACCCAGGCAGCAGACAATTGCGCACCCGGTCAAGAGGAGCGCCAGAGCCAGTATCTCCTGTCGTCGTCGGTTCATGTTTCAAGTGTACACGATGAGCCGGTGGTTTTATAAGAGCAGACAGTCCGCGATGCCGAGCGTCCCGAGCAGGAGGCTCACGATGCCATTGACGGTGAAGAAGGCCGTGTTGACCCGCGACAAGTCGCGGGGATGCACCATGGCGTTCTCGATCAGCAGGAGCCACGCAACCGCCGCCACGCCGATCCCGTACAGCCAGCTCAGTCCGGCCACCGGCGCGAGGGCGACCAGCAGAACCACGGTGACGGCGTGGGCGGACCGCGCGATCCACAAGGCCGGTCGGACGCCTGTTCGTGCCGGCAGGCTGAAAAGCCCCTCCGCCTGGTCGGGGGCGATGTCCTGGCAGGCGTAGATGATATCGAAACCGCCGATCCAAAGCGTGACCGTGGTGAGGAGGATGAGCGCCGGCCACCCCAGGGATGCCGGGTGGATGGCCAGCCAGGCGGCCGGGGGTGACAAGGCGATCGCGCTGCCGAGCACAAAGTGTGACCAGCGGGTGAAGCGTTTCGTGTATGAGTAGAAGCACAGGTACGCCAATACCGGCAGGGACAGCATCAGCGGATACGGATTCCTTTCGATCCACCAGAAGCCCGCGCAGCAGAGAACGAATGCGGCAGCCGCAACGCCGAGGAAGACGAGTGCCTGCGAGGGGGAGATGATACCGGCAGGAATCGCTCTTGCGGCCGTGCGAGGGTTCCGGGCGTCAATCGCCGCGTCCACGATTCGGTTGAAGGTCATGGCGGCGGATCGGGCCGAGACCATGCATCCGAGGATCAAGAGGAACTGCCAGAGACTCGGGTAGATCTGTGGGGAATCACCGGCCTGGAAGGCGGCTCTCGACGCCAGGAAAGTCGCCAGCAGGGCGAACGGCAGGGCAAACACGGAGTGTGAGAACTTGACCATCTCGCCCCAGCGCCGGACGGTCTTGAACGTGTCGCGAATCACGGCGAGGGGGTCTCCTGCCGACGGGCGTTGAGCGTATGGGGGACATGCAGGAGATCGAGCACTCGCGCGACAACGAAGTCGATCAGGTCATCGATGGACTTGGGGCGAAGATAGAATCCGGGTGAGGCCGGACAGATGATGGCGCCGGCACGCTGCAGCCGGAGCATGTTCTCCAGGTCGATGCCGTTGACCGGCATCTCGCGGTGCACAATGATCAGCCGCCGGCCCTCTTTGAGCGTGACACACGCAGCCCGGCCGATGAGATTGTCCGCCCGTCCCGAAGCGACGGTACCCAGCGTGTTGCTGCTGCACGGACAGATGACCATGCCGTCGGTGGGATGCGACCCGCTGGCCAGGAGACCGCCGACGTCTTCGTAATCATGAATACGGATTCGTTCGCAAGGCCGTCCGAGCAGGGAGAGATCCTCGAGGTTGCGGAGGTCGCATTCGTCGCGCAACAGTCGGCGGCCGTTCGGCGAGGCGATCAGATGTATTTGTATTCCCGCCTTGTCGAGGCAATCCAGCAGCCGCAATGCATAGGGGCCGCCGCTCGCACCCGTAATGGCCAGAATGATTTCTCTTGTATGCACGGTCTTCTCTCCCCGTCTCTATTCCGTCCGTTGTCCCATGACCGCGAGCCGCCAGTTGGCCTCGGTGGCCCAGGGTGAATCCGGATGCTCCATCTGAATGGTTTGATAGAGGGTACGGGCCTCGTCGAGCAGGTTGTCGGTCTGATAGGCGGCGGCGAGTTCGAAACGGGCACGGGGCAGGGCGTCGCATCGCTTGTCCTTGGCGAAGCGATCGACCAGCCCCCTGAGTTCTTCGATTCTTCGGCTGCGCGAGCGGTTCGTCAGAGCCAGCAACAGTTCGATGTTATCCCGAAGGAGGTTGGTCGGGTCTTGCGGATCGGTTGACGTGGCGGCGAGGAGTTCGCGAAGGTTGCGGGCGTATTCAGGATGATGGGGGTCGATGCTGAACAACCGGCGGAGAATCGGATAGTCATAAGCTGGTTCGAGTTCCTTGAGCCGGTTCTTGGTCAGCAGATCCTCCAACTTGCGGGCGTTCTGAACGGTTGCCGTCACATCGATGCCCAGCGTGTTGGCCGGGGGCCTCTTGGCCAGGAAGTTGCGCCATCCCGAGGTCTCCGTCGGTGCCGTCTCGGTGATCTTTCGCTTGCCGAAACCTGCGATCAGGCGGCTGAGCAGATCCAATGCCTCCTGCACGCGACCTCGGCGGGTCTCGATAACGGCAAGCCGGTACATGGCCACGCAGCCGGGCGCGGAATCGGGGGCCATTTCCACGAGTTTTCGCCACACATCAGCCGAAGCTGTGTTTGGGAAGTCTTCGTTGTAGGCGAGGATGAGCGAATCCTGCAGATAGGTGAACTCGCGGTTGAGTCGCAGATCGGTAGCCCGGCCCTGCAGGTACAGCACGCTGGGCACGTACTCGCTATAGGGGAAATGGCGGAGAAATCGCCGGCACTCGTTGATCGCCATGTCTTTCTGGGCGTACCAGTCGGCCGTCAGCGTTCTGGCCACGCGACTCTGGCCGGTCTGACCCAAAGCCGCCCGCAGTCTCAGATCGTCGCGCACGAGCTGGACGAGCGATTCAATCGGCGGCTGGGGGGTGGGGGAAGATTCCCTGATGGCCTTGGCGGTTCGCAGGATTATCTCCTCGGCATCGGCGTGGCCGAGAAAGTGTTCGCGGGAACCCGGGCCGAAACCTCTCTCAAGCAGCCGGTAGCTCAGCTCGTCGCGTCCGACCTTGGTTTCGAAGAGGATCACTGGTGTGGCAAACAAGATGGCCATCAGCGGCGCGATTGCGCCCGGTCGGTAGTTTACGACTCGGGCAATGGTCAGCACGATCGCCATGACCACGCATGCGGCGATCAGGGCGATGGCGTAGGGGAGATACAGCTTGGCAAGTTCGAGCGGGGCGAGGCGATCGACGCCGGGGGTATTTCGCGTGGCCATCAGGTAATAAAGGACGACCGGCAAGATCGAGATCAAGGCCGTGGCGAATCGAAAAGAGAACTGGATTCGCTTCCAGCGAGCCAGCATGCAACAGAAGGTCACCGTGATAGCCAGCCAAGGGAGTGTTGCGAAAAAAGCGATAATCGCGGTGAAGACCAGGGATAGCGGCAGGCGGTAGAGCATCGAGACCAGGATGGGGACGGCGGTCAGGCTTGCCAGAACCAGCCCGTGAATCACGAACATCCAGGGGACCTGTTGAGCGGGTATTGGCTGCAGCAGGAACTCGAGCAGTGTGGCCTGGCGATCCAGGGTTGGGTCTAAGGACTGCCAGAGGTAGTCCCAGTACTGATCGCAGAGGAACGGCAGAGCATAGCCGGTTCGCAGCCAGAAGGTGAAGCAGCCCAGCCCGGCGAACAACAGGGCATCGGTCAGGAGGAAAAGCACCGCGCGGATGCGGTACTTCGGGCCGGTCCATCGCCAGACGTCGGCCACAGCTTGTGGCTCTTCGGCGCGGCCGCCTGCCCGCTGGAGCACGCGCCAGGCGCGAGCCAGGCTCATTCGCGGCCAATCTGAGTTGTCACGGGTCGATTCGGGCAATTCCTGTCAACCCTGCGCATGAGACCCTTGTTGATGCCGGCCCTGCACGTCGACCCAGGACTCGGGTACCGGGGCTCAGGTGCTTGTTTTACTTGCCAGGTAGATGGTCACAACGCCCCACGAAAGCGGGTGGACAACGACATCCGCGAAGCCCGCAGCCCTGAGGCTGGATACGATTTCCTCGCGCCCTGGAAAGCTTAACACCGACTTATGCAAATAGCGATACGCCCCGGTGCGGTCATGGCCTATCAGCCAGGCCAGCGCTGGAAGCACATGTCCGGCATAGAGGCGGTAGACGTGACGGAAGATCGCCACTGTTGGGATTGAGAATTCGAGGATGACTGCCCGTCCCCCGGGTGTCAGAACCCTGTGGATTTCTCGAAGGGCGGCACCGAGATCCTGGAAATTGCGGATGCCGAAGGCGCAAGTGACGATTGTGACGCCGGCTGGGGCCAGGGGCAGGTGCAGGGCATCGGCTTGCACCCAGGTCAAGTCGTTGACGTGACGAGGAACTGCGAGTTTCAGCATGGCCAAAGAGAAGTCGACGGCGATGATGCCGGCGGGTCGGGGGCTGGCCGAGGCAAACGCGCGGGCCACGTCGCCGGTTCCACAGGCCAGATCGAGGAGCACGTCGTCGGGTCGGACGGCGGCCAGTCGAACCATCTCGCGTCGCCAGTAGCGGTCGCGCCCCGCGCTGGCGATCGTGTTGATGCGCTCGTACGTCGGCGCGATGGCATCAAACATCCGTCTCACGCGCTGAGCCTTGTCCGGCTGCGCATGGGGCGACTGCAGTCGATCGCGATCCCAGACGGTGTCGATTCGCTCGCCGCTCACCCCTGCGATTGTAGTTGGGCCACCCCGACGACGCCAAGCGTACTCATGCCGGGCAAGCAGGAGCCGTTTTGAAGTCGTTTCCCACGCTTGTATCTACCTATGGAACGGTTATGGTGAAAGCTGCGCGTATGAGGGAGATGATGGTGTTGCCTGCCATAGCAGGAGGCGCGTCGTGGTCGAGGAGTTGAAGGTCAGATGCAAGGTTCGACCCGGTCTGTTCAAGAGTGAATACATTGTTACCTTTCCAGTGGTTTCTTCGGGCAGCCGTCGGCAGATCGAGTTCGTCTCTGACGCGGATGGCGTGATGGTGACGGCCGGCGCGGCAGCACCGCCCTGCGATGCGAGTGTTCGAGTATGGAAGGTGGGAGAGTCCGATGACTCCTATGTTGTACTGATTCCTGCGTCCGGAGGCAGCGATGCCATGAAGGTCAGCGTGCCGGCTGAGTGTGTTCTGTCCGCTTGACGGAGACGTCGGGCGCTGATTCTGACCGATAGATAGATTCGGAAAGCCATTCAAGACGGGCATTTGCTCATCGAGCCGAATCCGGCAGACGATCAGTTCTCTCCTACCGCCCTGGATCTTCACATCGGCGATGACTTTCGCCAATTCCAGCCCAAGTTGTACGAGACGAAAGGCGTGCAGGTCAGCTTCGATCTCGACGAGGTTCAGATCCCGGATCTGGCCCCCTACATGGAACCCCTGCCTGCGGAGTCGAATGGCACGGTGATTCTGAGGCCGAAGCAGTTTGTCATCGCCACGACCCTGGAGAGGGTCGCGTTGCCATCGCACGGCAAGCCGGCGGCCCGGGTGGAAGGACGAAGTCGATTCGCTCGACTCGGGCTCGTGATTCATATGACTGCTCCGACGATCCACAACAGTTTCCAAGGCAAGATCACTCTTGAGATCATGAACCACGGCCCCATATCGCTGCGAGTGACACCTCGAGTCACCAGGTTGTGCCAACTGATCTTCGAACGGGTGGAAGAAATCCCGGGAGCTGAGCTGGTGTCGCCTTTTCAGGGCCAGCAGGGTCCCCTTGGGTCTTTGGCTCCGCGGCAATAAGTCTCCTTCACCGGCGCGCATTGACTGGGCAAGCCAATGCCGGTGGCGTCTATGACGGTTGAATGCGCGCCCGTGTTCGTGCCCGGGGCTTTGTGGTCAGCGGTGCCGGCCCTCACTAAAATTCTTGCAGTATGCCGCAGCTTGTTGAGCAGTTCGTTCTCGGGAGTTGGCAGGTGTTGGGGCAGATGGCTCCTTACCTGCTGTTCGGCTTTGTCATGGCCGGGTTGCTGTCCGTGTGGATTTCGGCCGCGTGGGTGGAGCGGCATTTGGGGGGACGGGGTTTCAAAGCGGTGGTCAAGGGCGCTCTCTTCGGGGTGCCGTTGCCGCTATGTTCCTGCAGCGTGATACCTGTCTCGGTTTCGATGCATCGCAAGGGAGCCGGCCGAGCGGCGACGACGGCTTTCCTTCTGGCCACTCCGCAGACCGGCGCGGATTGTATCGCGGCCATGTACGCCGTGCTCGGACCGGTGTTCGCGATCTTCAGCCCGATCATGGCCTTCCTGACGGGTCTTCTCGGCGGAACGCTGGTCCGGTTTTTCGAGGGACGCGAAGAACGCGCGTCGGGTGCGGAGGCGACGGCGTCTTGCGTGGAGCAGGGCGGTTGCGGCGCCGCGTTCAAGCCGCCGGCGCGCGGCTCGTTATGGTCCGGATTGCGATATGGTCTAACGGTCCTGCCGCGAGACATCGGAGCGGCGCTGATGGCGGGCGTTTTGATCGCCGGAGCGATGACGGCGTTCATTCCGCGGGGCTCGCTGGAACCATACATTGGAGGAGGCCTATTCTCCATTCTGTTGCTGATGGCGGCGGGCGTACCGGTTTACGTGTGCGCCACCGCCTCCATTCCGATCGCCGCCGGCCTCATTCACTTGGGGGCCTCCCCCGGCGCGGCCCTTGCTTTTCTGATCGCCGGTCCGGCGACCAACGCGGCCACGATCACGACGTTGTGGAAGGTGCTCGGCCGGCGATCAGCGATGTTGTACATGGTCACCGTGGCGATGAGTGCGATTGGTTTCGGCCTGTTGTTGGATGCGATTGTGACCGTCACAGGTTCGAGGGTGCCGGATTTGGGCGGACACGTGCATGGCGGCGAGGCGGCCGCGATCCGGTCTCACTTGTGGGCGATCCTGCTTCTGGGCGTGCTGGCCGTGTCATACATTGTTTCATGGCGGCAGAAGATCACCGCAGGGGCGGAAGAGGCGGCAACGGTCACGCCCACGGATCAGCGTGTGGAGTTGGCCGTCAGCGGGATGACATGCGAGCACTGTGCGAATGTCGTTCGCAAGACTCTGGCCGATCAACCGGGGATCTCTTCCACCGAGGTGGATGTACACAACGGCCGGGTGATCGTGACCGGTCAGACTCTGAATCCGGAATCTCTTGTCGAGATGATCTCATCACTAGGGTATTCCGCGCGCCTGACAAATGCGCCGTAGCTCGACGCAGCACTCCGCCGGGCCTGTGACGTGACACAGGCAGACGCTCCGAAACATGGTAACGCTCGCGGCCTGCACGGCGGGAAGCTTGTGTTGCGGGCTTGCACCGTGGGTACCGCCGCGGGATGATCGCGGATCCGGCCATGGCGACCCCCGGTGCAGCGATCAGACGACGGGACGCTCCGGGTTGCGGCCGGACGCGAAGCAAGCGAGAATCTCCGCGTTGATCTCCGGGATCGTGGTAGTGGAGGGTGCCCTTACTCCGGCACCTTTGTTTTGGGAGGAACCATCGATGAAGAGATACGTCTGCGACGTGTGCGGTTGGGTGTATGATCCTGCTGTTGGTGTTCCGGAGCAAGGCATTCCGGCAGGAACGCCGTTCGAAGATCTCCCCGATGATTTCGTTTGCCCGGAGTGCGGTGTCGGCAAGGATCAGTTCTCGGAAGCATAAGGCGAGCCCGTGGTGGAAAGCGAGAGCGCTTGTCGAGCGGAGGTCACGAGGCTCCGGTGGCCGTGCGGTCTCGGGTATCTGTCAGCCGGCAGTCCGGTTTTGTGCTCGGAAAGGGGTTTCAGGGTTTCACAAAAAGCGATTCCTGGAGTCAAGCAGGTCGAGGATGTTGCATGAATGAGGCCTTGCTGAGCTTCTTCAACCGGTACCACCCGATCACGCAGGCCCTGATCGCCACGTTGTTCACCTGGTTCCTAACCGCGGCGGGTGCGGCGCCGGTTCTCTTTTTCAAGAAGGTCAACCAGAAAATCATGGACGGATTGCTGGGTATGGCCGCCGGTGTGATGATTGCGGCCAGTTACTGGTCGCTTCTGGCCCCGGCAATCGAAATGACGGAGGGGGACTGGAAGCCGGCGGTCGTGGGGTTTCTGGCCGGCGGCTTCTTTCTCTACATCATTGACAAGATACTGCCCCACCTGCACCTGGGGTTGGAGACATCCGAGGCGGAGGGTATCAAGACCTCCTGGCAGCGCAGCGTTCTGCTGGTGCTTGCGATCACCCTGCACAATTTTCCCGAGGGACTGGCCGTCGGCGTGGCTTTCGGCGCCATTGGCAGTGGAGTTGATCCTGAGATGGCTCGCAGCATGACTCTGGGGGGCGTGGCGTTGGCCATCGGCATCGGCTTGCAGAACTTTCCGGAGGGGATGGCCGTGTCGATGCCGCTGCGCCGTGAAGGTGTTGGCCGGTTCAAGGCATTTCTGATGGGGCAGGCGTCCGGGATGGTCGAGCCCGTGGCGGGGGTCCTCGGGGCTTGGCTGGTTTTCAGCATGAAGGCGCTGTTGCCCTATGGTTTGGCCTTTGCGGCCGGGGCGATGATCTTCGTAGTGGTTGAGGAACTGATTCCGGAATCCCAGCGTGACAAGTTCACGGACTTCGCCACGGTCGGGACCATGCTCGGGTTTGCCATCATGATGTCTCTCGATGTGGCTCTAGGGTAGCATGACGGCCCTGCCGGCGGATGACGGCGTTTGCCCACCGGTTGCGCCTTCCGGTGAAACGAGCCTTTGCGGCAAGCATCGCGGTTTTTGAAGGGTTTCCTTCGGTTTGTCGACGACTTTTCCTGTAAAGCCGGTCTCCACAAAAAGATCCACATTTGCAGGTCGAAACAACCGATTACAAATGTTTGCGGCGGTTTCCTGATGGCCCGAGATCAGGGTATGCCTATTACCGTCCAGGAGTTGGAATCAGCGTGCATGACACGGCCGAAGCAGCCCTTGCCGGGCACTTGGTCCGGATAAATGCTTGACAGGGCGTGTCTTGGATCGATCTTGAAAGGAAAGGGTATGCGGAGTCACGACCTTCTGTGGTTGTCGGCAGCTATCGGGTTATTGCCGGCGATCGGGTTGACTATGGGACAGGGCTGCGTCACGGTTGACGTGGACTCCGACTGGGATGGCTTCACTGATAAGGAAGAGATCAACAACGATCCCCCAACGGATCCCTTTGATCCTCTGGATACGCCTTTCAATGTCGTGGACAGCGACGGTGACGGATGCTCAGACTACGGAGAAAGCGAGTTTGGTCATTGCGACGGGAACCCGTCTACCCCGGTCGCAAGAGTCTCTGTTCGCGGTTCGGTGAGTGTCGGCAACACGCTTGTTGTGGACGGCGATACAGCCGACGCCAGCAACCCCACCGTTTACAACGACATGGTCAGTCCCGGCGGTGCTCAGGCCGTGCCCAATCCCTGCACGGTCGGGGGTTTTCTCGGGAGCATCTCCGGCAGTGACGACCTGCGCGACGTGTACATGGTTCAGATGGCGGGCGGTCAGCGAGCAACGTTGTTGCTTGCGGATCCGAATGATAATGATTTTGACCTTTATCTTTATGACGAATCGGGCGCTCAGTTGCTTGATAGTTCGGAGGGTCTCGGCAAGGCCGAGCAAGTGACCGCTCCTGCCAATGGTACCTACCTGATCGAGGTTCGCGGTTACAGTGTTATTCACGACAATGACCAAGGCGGTCTCTACTCACTGTTAGTCGGCGAGAGCCTGACCACATCGGTGACCGTCCAGGCACAGCGGGATCGGCTATCGAGTCTGTTTCCGCACGCGGAAGGCGAGATACTGGTCAAGTACGCTGAGACCGTCAAGTCTGCGCGAGCGGCGACACAGAAGCGCATCGGTCTGGAAGAGCTTAACGACGGCAGCAACTCCGGCGGGTTTCACAGGCTGCGGTTGAATCGTGAGGCGATGGACGCATACAAGTCCGTGGCCCGAGCTCGCGCGGCAGGGGGAGGCATGGCGGCCGAGATCTCGCCGACCATTGCGGCAATCAAGGCTCTGCGCCGACAAGCGGGCGTCGAATGCGCCGAACCCAACTACATACGCCGCGCCTTCGCGGTGCCGAACGACGAATTCTACGGTTACCAGTGGCACTACCGCCTGATCAGTCTGCCGGAGGCCTGGAACATTACCACGGGCAGCTCCAGTGTCATCGTGGCGGTGATTGATACGGGCGTTGCGCTCGGTCATCCCGACCTGGCGGGGCAGTTGACCACGGGCTACGACTTTATCAGCAGCGTGACCACGTCGATGGACGGCAACGGGATCGATGCGGACCCGGATGATCCGGGCGATTCGGCGGGCTACGGTATTTCCAGCAGTTTTCATGGGACGCACGTTGCCGGCACGATCGCCGCCCGCACCAACAACACGACGGGCGTGGCGGGAGTTGCCTGGAACGCGCGCATCATGCCTTTACGGGTACTGGGCCGAGCCGGCGAGGGCACGGACTACGACATTGCCCAGGCCGTGCGTTACGCGGCTCGTTTGAGCAACGACTCGGGGACGTTGCCGGCGAGGCGGGCGGACATCATCAACATGAGCCTCGGCGGGCCGGGTTCATCGAGCGTTCTGACCAATGCCGTTGTTGCAGCCCGGCAGGCCGGTGCGATCATCGTCACCGCCGCGGGCAATGAGGCCACCAGCGCCGACAATTCGTTCCCCGGGGCGATCAACGGCGTAGTCAATGTCAGCGCGGTGGACCAGCTTCGTCATCTCGCGTCGTACTCCAATTTCGGCTCGACGGTGGCGGTTTGCGCACCGGGGGGCGATCTGAATGCGGACCGCGACGGCGACGGCGTGAGCGACGGCGTGCTCAGCACGATCAGGAAGGACGACGGGCGATACACGTATGCCTTTTATGACGGTACCTCGATGGCTTGCCCGCATGTGGCCGGCGTGGCGTCCCTGATGAAGGCCGTGAATCCGGACCTGACGCCCGCCGATTTCGACCAACTCCTGGCCGGAACGCACCCGGGGACTTCGGTGAAGATCGTGGATGATCTTGGGATTGCCGGGCGTGACGCCTATTTCGGCTATGGTTTGATCAACGCGCCGAATGCGATCCGGGCCGCGTCGGAAATCGCGGGCTCGGGGGTGTCTGACGCGCCGTTGCTGCGGGTCGTGCCGCAGGACATCTCTTTGGGTTCGGTCTTGACGTCGGCGGAGGTGACGGTGAGCAACGTGGGGGGCGGCACGCTGATCGTGAGCAGTGTGGTTTCGTCCAAGAGCTGGATTTCGGTGAGCCCTTCCTCGGGCGGGGAGGGCAGCTATGAAATCACGGTGGACCGCACGGGTCTGGCGAACGGCGTCTACTCGGGCTCGGTCACCTTTGTATCCAACGACGGCAATGCGACCGTCACGGTCCGGATGACCGTAGGTTCGATCACGATGACGGGCGGCAACGTGGGCACGGTGTATGTGCTTCTTGTGGATCCTGACACGCTCGAAGCCTACGCCCAGGATGAGACGGACGTGTCGGAGAACTATGAGTTCTCTTTTGATGACGTCTACGCCGGCAATTATCGTCTTTACGCCGGGTCGGATCTCAATAATGACAGTTACATTGATGACGAAGGTGAGGCGTTCGGCGGATATCCGGTGCTTTCCAAGACTGAGGTTCTGGACATTGGCGCGGATCTTGGCGGACTGTCGTTCAGCGTGAATTACCGGATCAACGTTCAGAAGGCGGCGCCGCTGAGTGTGCCCGGGGCCTCGGTGGGGCCGAGGCCGCGATTGAAACGACTGCGGTGAGCGAGTTCGGTATCGGGGCGGCGTTTCGGTCGCGTGGCCCGGAAGCGGGCGATCGTTCGTCAAGTGATCGGCTGCAATTGAGTCATCTCGGCGAACAGGTCGAAGAAGTCCGGCTCCTTTTCCAATTCGACGTGTTCAATACGCCCCACCAGATGCTCGATTCGGTCGCGGCAGAAGCGGCTTCGCAGCACGCCCTTGGCGCCCTCGACGCTGGCGTTGCCGATACGAATGACGCGCTCATCGGGCACAGGCAGCAACAAGCCGATCCGCCGGCCGCTTTCCAGATCGATATGATTGGCGAACGCCCCCGCCAGGTAGTATGCCCGCAGGTCGCGCGGGCTGATGCGCAGGTGCCGCAGCAAGACCGTCTGCCCCAAGCCGATGGCTGCCTTCGTTTGGGCCAGCTCGCCGGCATCGCGGCGCGTAAATCGCAGGGGAGGGTTGTCGGCCACTGTCACGTGGGTCTGACCGTTGTCGAAGCGCCCGAGTGGGTCGATCTCGTTGGTTCGTCGAAGCTCGGCCAGGATGTCGACGAGTCCGGACCCGCAGATTCCCCTGGCCGGGCCGTCGCCGATGACTGAGAGATTCCAGCCGCCCGGCCGGCGGCGCATTCGGGTGACAGCTCCCTCACATGCGGCCATTCCGCATCCGAGGCGTCCGCCCTCGAAAGCCGGCCCGGCGGCGCATGAGGCCGCCATCAGCCGATCACCGCAGCCGGCGACGACCTCCGTGTTCGTGCCGATGTCGATCATCATGAATGGTTGGTCGTTGAGCGGCAGGGTGGCCAGGGCTGCGGCCGTGTCGGCCCCGACGTGGTTGGAGATCAGCGGCATGGCGTAGACGCGCCCTTGGGGGTGGATCTCGATTCCCAACTCCTGACCGGTCGTCCACACGGCGGTAGTTGGGCGCCGGCCGGCCAGCAGATCGACCTGGGTTGTGGACATGAAAGGTGACCGGCCGATGGATTGCACGTCGAGGCCGAGGAACAGATCTCGCATCGTCGGGTTACCGGCCACCACGACGGCTACGATACCTTTGGGGTCGACCGGCAGCGCACGGATTTCGCGGTTGAGATAAGCGATGATGGTGCGGTGAAGCCGGCCCGGATTATGGCCGTCGTACGAGATCCGATGGATGACGTCGCTGCCGCCGAAGCGCTGGGGGTTCTCGAATGCCCGCATGTCGAGGGTGTTGCCCGTCTGCAACTCGACAAGGTGAAGTACGACGGTTGTTGTCCCGATATCCAGCGCCAGTCCGTAGATTGGACCGGCGCAGTCGCCGAACTGCTTGTCGTCGCAAAACAAGCGTCCCTGGTTGCAGGTGATCCACGGATCAAATGCGTCATCGGCCGGGCGACCGTTCACGGCGATGTCGAGCTTTCGTTTGAAGGCCTCGACGCGGATCACGGCATCTGTCTGAGCGACTCTTGCCTGACAGGCAAGCCGATGAATGATGGTTTCGCTGTCGCTTTGATGACGGAGGAAGGCTTCCGGCTCGGTCCAGTCGTTCAGGGCCTCGTTTCCGGCGAGCACCTGGACGATGCATTCTTTGCAGCGACCGGCTGCCGGGCATGAGCTGGCCACCGCATGAGCCGCATCGCCAGAGCGGGCGATTGCCGCAAGCAGCGACTCACCCACGGCGATATCAACATGTTTTCCGTTGAAGATCAGTTGTGCCATGTGTTCTTCCGTCAGGTGCAAGCAGGTGTATGAAAGCGGTCGTCCCGGCTGCGGAATACGGCAGGTCTCGGTCGCCAAGGCGACCTTGACACTGCCCTACCAACCGGCTCCGTGGGCTTTCACACACATTCCAAGACGGACCGCCTTTTTGCGGGCCGTAACCCAAGCGCACTGCGATTCAGAAAAAAGCGCGCAATCTGCACACACGTCTGGCCGTAAGGTTCCAGGATTCTTCCGGCCTTTGGGCCGACGGGGTATAGTATAAGCTGACGAGAGGAGCCTCAAAATGATGACCTCGCGGGAGCGGATTCTGGCGGCCATCGATCACAGGGAGCCGGACCGGCTCCCTATTGATTGCGGGGCCATGCGATCGACGGGCATCCAGGCTGTGGCCTACGGGCGGCTGAAGGCATATCTGGGCGTCAAGGAAGGCCAGACACGCGTGTTCGACGTCATTCAGCAACTCGCCGAGCCCGAGGATTTCTATCTTGAGCGATTTCGCGTCGACGCGATCAACGCCGGCCGAGATTTCGACCCGAACGGATGGAAGGACTGGGTGCTGCCCGACGGTTCGCCCTGCCAGATTCCCCGGCACATCGACTTTCGACCGGACAACGGGGACTGGGTTGCGGTTGATGCCCAAGGGAAGGAGCTGGCCCGGATGATTGCCGGCAGCACCTACTTCAGCCAGACGCACTATCCTTTCAACCGTGATGATTGGCCGGATTTACTCGACCGGATTGGTGGGTGCATGGGGGAAGTCTGCTGGGGCGCTTTGGCGGAGCCGATTTACGCCGGCGGGCTGAGCGACGACAACCTCGAGCGCATCGCCGCCCATGTCGCCCGCCTGCGGCAGACGACGGACAAGGCGATCATGATCGCCTTCGGCGCCAACCTTTTTGAATGGTCGGCTTATCTTCGCCGCATGGATAACGCGCTGATGGATCTGGCGGCCGAGCTGGACAAGGCCGAGGCGTTGCTCGACAAGCTGGTGGAGACGCATCTGGCGGGCTTGGACCGCCTGTTGCCGGTGCTTGGAGACAATGTTGATCTGATCCAGTTGGGCGACGATCTGGGTATGGAGGCCGGTCCGTTCTTCTCGCCGGAGCTGTTTCGCAAGATCTTCAAGCCGCGGTACAAGGCCATCATCGACCGGGTCCACACGCTTGCCCCCAACATCCGGGTTTTCCTGCACTCGTGCGGTTCGATCTACAAGCTCTTAGGCGATCTGATCGAGGTTGGCGTCCAGGTGATCAACCCGGTTCAGATTTCGGCCCGCGACATGGAGCCCGCCCGACTCAAGAAAGAGTTCGGCAAGGACGTCACGTTCTGGGGCGGCGGATGCGACACGCAGAAGGTCCTGCCGCGCGGCACACCGCAAGAGGTCCGAGACCACGTCCGTCGCAACATTGACCTTCTCGCGCCGGGCGGCGGATTCGTCTTCACCCAGGTGCACAACATTCTCTCCGAGGTCCCGCCGGCCAACATCGTTGCCATGTATGAAGAGGCGACGAAGAGTTGAGTTGAGAGAATGCCGAGTTGCGAATTGGGGGACTTGGACGTGTAATCCATCCGCGGCCTGTGCCGCATTATGGTCGGTTGTCATGCCACTCGCTATTGTGACCGGGCCTGTCCGGAGGCTTTTTGACTGATCTCCGGTGGTGTCGCATCATTGGGGCGAAACGTCGCCGGGGCAGAAGCATCCCCGGTCGGGCGGCCGACGGCGGGGGACGCGGTAGCGGCTGTTCAACGGCAGCGCGACCGCGGCACCCGAGCCGGTATTGGGTTCCCATTCGCGGCCTTGCTCACACCGGCGCCTGCCGCAGGAGATCGCGGGCGGTGGCGGCGTCAACAACCAGTTCACTCCATACCCGCAGTTCGGGGACGACGAGCAGCGGAAGGAGGGCCCCCGTGCGCAGCTTGCCGCACTTGCCGCACGGCTGGACGGTCAAGACGACGGCCCGGAGGTCTGCTCGGGTGGAATTATGAAGCGGTTACCTGGAGATCCACCGAGCACAATATCGATGTCTTTGCTCTGGGTCGCGTATTGTATGACCTGACCGGTCACGCGAAATGGAACAGTATGGCTCAGCATGCCCAGGCATTCGTCCAAAGCATGTTCGTGGACGGAGACGGGTATTACCTGACCGGGACGCGGGGAGCGGATGGTACTGAACCCAATCCGTCACCGATTCCGGCCGACGCCCAGGTGTGGGCTGTGCTGGCGGGGATCGATGAGCAGTCGAGACTGGAGCAGGCTCTGGAGTGGCTGTTGAATCATCTTGTTATTACCGAGGTGGTCGGCGAGCATACCTATATGGGCGTGAAGTTCTCGACGGAAGGCAACCATATCATGAGTGAGGCGACGGCCGGGGCCGCGATGGCTCTATGGTTGGCCGTGCGAGAGCCGGAGGCACAAAGTCTCTTTGATTCCCTTGAGCAGATCCAGGCATTCGCTCCGAACAGCGATGGAAACGGCATTGTGGCGACGCCCTTCCCGGCTGGTGCTCCGACGGGGTATGGTTCGACGTATCCCAATTCCCTGCACGTGGCGAGCACGGCCTGGACGAGCCTGGCGTGGCTTTCTCGGTGCGATTCGGATGCCAATCCGCTGGGGCCACATGCCGGCTCGGATTCTCGGTCGGATCGGGTGCCGGCCGATTACGACTGCGACTGCGACGTGGATGGGGACGATTTCAGTCTCTTTGAGGCGTGTGCGTCGGGTCCCGCGGTGTTGTCGGCGGTCGGTTGTGAGGCAAGGGATTTCGACAAAGATCAGGATGTGGATCAGTCCGACTTCGGCATATTCCAGCGGTGCTATTCCGAGGTTGGCACCATCGTCGATCCGACCTGCGCGGAAACCAGAGCGTTTTGCGAATGAAAGTCGCAGAAGGCTCGGGAGCCCGCGGTCGGTCGGACCTTGGGGGGTGCAGGATCGAAGACACAACCTGCGCGGTACTTGACTATCTTGCGTACATCTTTTCCGCGAACGTGGCGGGGCGTGAAGCGGGTCGGGGCAAGCCGGTGGCACCGTACTTTGCGATCACGCCTCGGATACTGCGGTATTGGATCTGCCAGGCCTGCGGGCTGTAGCCGCCGCCGAGCACCATGACGATCGGGACCATTCGCCGCGCGGCCTCATCGAACACCAGCCGGTCGCGTTCGATGATTCCCTCGGGTGTCAGTCGCAGCCGTGCGAGCCGGTCGCCTGCCAGGACGTCAACGCCGGCTTGCAGGAACACGATGTCGGGCCTGGCGCGATCAAACACCTTTGGCAGATGGTCGGATAACATTCTCAGGTACTCATCGTTTTCCATCCCGGCCGTCAGCGAGATATCGAGATCGTTGGTCTCTTTCGGGAACGGGTAGATGTCCTCTTCGTGCATATCGAACGTGAACACGTGATCGTCGCCGGCCAAGCAGCGGGCTGTGCCGTTGCCCTGATGAGCGTCCAGATCGACCACGAGGGCGCGGCGGATGAGCCCTTCGGACTGCAAGACTCGAATCGCGATGGGCATGTCGGCGTAGATGCAGAATCCGCCGCCGCGATCGGGCTCGGCGTGGTGATAGCCGCCGCCGAGGTTGACGGCGACTCCGTACCGCACGGCCAGCCTTGCCGCCAGCACCGTGCCGCCCGTCGCATATCGGAAGGGGCGCAGGATGGCAGCATCGGCCAGCCCCGGCAGCATCAGCGCCACGCAGGCATTTTCGAGATACCGGGCCAGGGCCGAGGGTTGCCGAAGCCGGGCCAGGTACTCGGGCGTGTGGACGCGCAAGAGATCCTCGCGGCCGATCTCCGCGGGCACGTAGACGTCCTCAGGTCGGATCAGCCCGTCGGTAACGAGCTGCAGGTAGATCCTGGCGTACTTGTTGATGTCGAACGAGTGGAGGCTCTCGAAGCCACCGAGGTCAATCTGGTATCGTTGCGAGTAGACCAGGCACACGCGTCCGTTCAAAGGCACGCCGTTCCGTGGCTGCTGGACTCTACGGAACGACTCCGGAGCGGCGCAGCCGGCCACCAGCATGGGCAGCATGAGCGCGGTGACCAGTAACGACCAAAGGGGGCATCGGCGAAACCAAGGCGACCAAGTAGGAGCATCCGCCAGCATGAGTCGAGTCGTCTCCCTATTCTCGTCAGAGCTTCTTCATCCGATGCTCTTCCAGCTTCTGCTCGTCAACTTCCACGCCCAGACCGGGGCCGGTGGGGACGGGCAGCAGGTCGCCGGTTGGGACCAGGGGCTTTTTCAGGATGCTCAGACCGCTCAGGAACTGGGGGCCGTTGAGGGCGGCCGGGAAACGCAGATCGTATGCCCCGTAGAGCAGCAGGCTGGCCGCGAGCGAGATGTCCGGGTCGGTCAGGCCGCTGCCCAGCCACATCAGTCCTTTCTTGAGGCAAAGCTCAATCTGGGCCTGGGCCTCGGTGATGCCCCCGCAGCGGGCCGGCTTCATCGCCACACCATCGAGCATGCCCAGCTTGATGAACTCCTCCAGTTCGCCGGTGCTTACGATCCCCTCATCCATCAGGATGGGCAGCCCGCCGATCTTCTTGAGCCGCTGGTAGCCCGAGATCCGGTTGGGCTTGAGGGGCTGCTCCAGGACCGCCACACCGGCCTTGGCCAGTTTGGGCAATACCTCGACGGCCGTGGCCTCGTCGTACCCGCCGTTGGCATCGGCCCACAGAAAACCGTCGGGCACGAGTTTCTTGACCATGGTACACATCTCGACGTCGAATTTCGGATCGGGGGCGACCTTCACGTTGAAATTGCGGTAGCCGTGCTGCTTGCCCTCCTCGATCAACCGGGGGATATCATCAAGAGTCTTGGGGTTGAGCGTCCAACTGAGCAACACCTTATCGCGGCCCTTGTGTTTCCATCGCTCCTGCGCCGTCTGCTTGAGCAGCTTGCCCGTCAGGTCGAAGAGCGCCAGGTCGATTCCCGCCTTGCAGATCGGCTGGCCGGTGGAAAACGACGGAGCGATGATGGTGTCCATAGCCTTGTGGACGACCGTCAGGTCGAACGGGTCCAGCCCGATCAGCACGGGGGTCAGGTACCGCTCGATGGTGGTATGGACGGTTTCAAGCGTTTCGTAGCTCCATTTGTTGGTCGGCACGCTTTGTCCCCAACCGACGGTGCCGTCGTCGGCGGTGATTTTGACCACCACCGTCTGTCGCCCGAGCGGCTCGCCCTTGGGCCCTTCGAAGAATTTGAACCGCCCGGCCGTCGGGTAGGTCAAAGGAATGGTCTCGATTCGATCGATCTTCACGGATTTCATCGGTGTCCCCGGTGATCGTTGTGCATACAGCGCGCCGGCCAACCCCGCAGCCCCGGCGATGAATTGGCGACGGTTTAGTTGAGACACGGGCGGACCTCCTGCTTCACGGCGAATTCCTGATTAAGTTCAAGTCTATCAGGTAATCAGAGAGCCTTCCACGCGGCAGACCGTTGGTCGGTCATCGTTCTCCACTTGCAGGAAACGAGGAGACACTTACTTGGCGAGCCACGGCCGCTTATCGCGGAGACCTGCACAAGTACCCGCAGTGCCGCCGGCATGAAGCCGCCGGCTCGTCAAGACGCGAGGAAAATCAGCCGATCACCAGTACCCCTGAGCCGTCGATGCGGTCGGCCTTGAGGTGCTGCAGAGCGCGGTTGGCCTCCTCAAGAGGGTAAGTCGTAGTGTGCGGGCGAATCGGGATCCTTGCGGCCTCGGCCAATAGCGCCCGGCCGTCTTCGCGGGTGTTGGCGGTCACCGAGCAGACGTTTTTCTCGTAAAACAGGTGCTCCTCGTACTGCATGGTGGGCACATCGGTCATATAGATGCCTGCCAGCGCCAGCGTTCCGCCCTTCTTGAGTGCGGCCAGCGCCGGGGGCACCAACTCGCCGGCCGGAGCAAAGATGATCGCGCTGTCGGCCTTGACCGGCATCTCGCGCGGATCCTCGCCGACCCACTCAGCTCCCATTTCCCGGGCCAGTTCGCGATGGCTCTCACCGCGGGTCGCCACGCACACGCGGCAGCCGCGATGACGAGCGATCTGGATGACCACGTGAGCCGACGAACCGAATCCGTACAAGGCGAGCGTGCCGCCATTCGGCACGGCCGACCGCTGCAACGCCCGGTAGCCGATGATCCCCGCACATAAGAGCGGGGCGGCCTGAACGTTCTCGAAGACTTCGGGAATCTCATAGGCGAACGCTTCGGGAACGACCGCATACTCGGCATAGCCGCCGTCGGCGTGATAGCCGGTGAAAAGCTGCGACCCGCAGAGGTTCTCATGACCTGTTCGGCAGAAGTCGCATTGCCCGCAGGTGTGCCGCAACCAGGCTGCGCCGACTCGTTGCCCGATCTTGAGGCGCCCGCACCGGGGGCCCAGAGCGTCCACGACGCCGACAATCTGGTGGCCCGGAATGATTGGCTGCTTTCGCGGCGGCAGCTCTCCCTCGATCACGTGCAGGTCCGTCCTGCAGATGGCACAGCAACGCACTTTGATGCGGACCTCGCCGGCCTGAGGCGACGGGGTCGGCGTATCGATCAGGCGCAGAGGTGCGGATTCGATCGGCGCATTGTGTTCGAGCACCATGGCCTTCATGGGGACGGATTCCTCTTGCGGGATGAGGGGCGTCAGGCCATTTTTCTGAGAACTGCCGCTGCTTTTCGAGCGTCAGCGGCCTTGTCGAAAGCCAAGTGAAAAACGCACTGCTTGGCGATGGCGGCGCCCGAGAAGCCCCGCAGATTGATTCCTTCTTTGGCAAGCGCCCTGGTGAGCGTCGCTCCGAGCCCTTTCTTGTTCGCACAGGTAATGCGCAACGAATGCAAGCTCTTACTCTTGGCGAAGCCGGCCGCCTTGGCGGCGTTGATCTGCTTGGCGCCCTTGAGCGGGGTCACAAAGACGACACCGGTGCCGGGGATACTCGACTCTCGCCGGGCGATGACGAATTCCAGATTCGCACCCGCCCGGGCCAGGTCCGCCAGCTTGGTGGCCAGGCCGCCGGGCCGGTCCGTTATGCCCGTGACCCATACCTCCTCATGAGAGATCTTCAGTTTCATGATGTGTCCTCCAATAAGAGACTTGTCGTGCAGAGATCTAACCGCAGATGGCGGTTGCTGTCAATCGGCCTTTTTCTATGTTTGATTTCCCCGCTTTGCCGAGTTGACGTCTCTTGCCGCGCCGAAACGTGGTATACTTATGGCACACCTCGTGTGGAGGTCACGCCATGAAGTCTGAAGTGGGTCTGGTTGCAGGTTCAGTTGTGATCTGGGCCATGTTGGCAGGAGGCACGCACATGGCAAATGCCCAAGACAGCAAGACAGTCGCTAGTCGGGAGCCGGTTTGCGCGGGGACATGGTATCCGGGGGATGCCGGCACCCTGAACAGCCTGGTCGACAAGCTGATGGATGAAGCCAAGCCGCCGGCCATCAACGGCAAGCCGCTAGCGATCATTGCCCCGCACGCCGGGTATCGATACAGCGCTCCGGTTGCGGCGGCGGCATACCGTTGCCTTCGAGGGCAATCCTATAAGCGGGTCTTTGTCATGGCCTTCAGCCACAGGAGGGCATCCGCGTACCGCGGCGTTCATGTCCCCGATGACCTGGGCGCTTACGACATGCCCGCCGGCGCGGTGCCCCTCGATCGGGAGACCATCGCGCTGCTCAAGCAGAACCGTGCATTCGTGTCGATCGCCGGTATAGACCGCGACGAGCATTCTCTGGAGCTACAATTGCCTTTCCTGCAGCGCACGATCAAGGATTTCAAGCTGGTTCCGCTGTATGTCGGCCAGATGACGCCTGAGTTTTTCGCTCTGGCGGCACGGGCAATCGTACAGTGCCTTGACGGCGATACCCTGCTGGTAGCCAGCAGCGACTTTACCCACTTCGGTCCGAACTACGGTTACGAGCCTTTCAAGGATGACGTGCCCAAGAAGCTGGCCGAACTGGCCGACAAGGCGGCCGGACCGTTGCTAGCCTGCGACTTCGACGGCTTCGCCGAGCACATGAAGAAGACGGACGACACCATCTGCGGTTACGGGCCGATCATGCTGCTGTTGCGGGTTCTTTCGATGAAGGGCGGGGCCCAGGCGACGCGTGCGGCGTTCGACACCTCAGGCCGCATGACCAATGACTATACCAGCAGCGTGACATACCAGTCGTTTGTTTTTACGCCGAGGCCGCCGCTCTTCGAGGAGCCTCTTCGGCGGCAGTTGCTCAAGCTGGCTCGCGAGACGATCACCGCCTATCTGAGCGGCCGGGAGCCGCCCAAGGTGGATCCGACGACGCTGCCGGCACCGCTGCGCGAGAACGGGGCATGTTTCGTGACCCTTCAAAACCGGGGCGAACTGCGTGGTTGCATCGGCAACACGGAGGCGATCGATCCGCTCTATACCGCCGTGATCCGCAACGCCATCAATGCCTGTCAGGATCCGCGGTTCACTCTTGACCCGGTCACGGCGGCCGAGGTCCCCAAACTGCACATCGAAATCAGTCGCCTGACGCCGATGAAGCGGGTCCGGGACACCAGCGAGGTCATCATCGGCCGCCACGGCCTGCTGATTTCGCTGCACGGGCGGCGCGGGTTGCTGCTGCCGCAGGTGGCTTACGAACGAGGTTGGACGCGAGAGCAGTTTCTGGGCGAAGTCTGCCGCAAAGCCGGCTTGCCGATGGACTCATGGAAGCAGCCTGAGGCGGAGTTGTACTCATTCGAGGCAGAAGTGTTCGGGGAACCTGAGACGGCGGGACAAGCCGGGCAAACCACCGCCCCAAAACCGGAGTAGGGCAACAATGTCCAAGAAAGGTACGACCAGAAGGGGTTTTCTAGCAAAGGTCGGGGCGGCAGCCGCTGCGGCGCTGGGTTTTCGCCGACCGCGGGCCGCGGTTGCGGAATCACCAAGCGAAGCAACGCGTCCTGCCGTAAACGTAAAGGCCCCGGCTCGTGTGGTCATCGCGCGTGATGAGGCGCTGGCCAGAGGCGAGGTCGGTGATCACGTTGATCTGCTGACGAAGCTGCTTGACGCGGCCGTGCAGAAGGTCACCCGCACGGATTCGGCCCGTCGGGCGTGGTCGAGCCTGTTTACGCCCGGTGACCGGATCGGCATCAAGGTCAACACGCTGGGCTTATCCACTCAGCCGGCGGTGGTGGAGGCCATTGTCGCCGGGTTGCGCCGAGCGGACGTTCCGGCCGGGAATATCATCATTTGGGACCGGTTCGATGTGGAACTGCTCGCTGCCGGATTCAAGCTGGCCAAGTCCGCCGGCGCGGTGCAGTGCAAGGGTACCGACGCCGACAGCTACGGCAGCGGTTACCAGGAACAGATCGAGCACAGCGGGCGGATTGGTTCGTGCTTCTCGCGGATCCTGGCGGAGGAGGTGACCTCGCTGATCTGTGTGCCGGTGCTCAAGGACCACAATCTGGCGGGCGTTTCGCTGGGCCTGAAGAACTTCTTCGGCGCGATTCACAACCCGAACAAGTACCATGAACACAATTGTGATCCGTACATTGTGGACGTCGTCTCGCACCGGTTCATCCGGCCGAAGTGGAGGCTCACGATTTGCGACGCGACGCGGGGGCAGTATCAGGGCGGTCCGACGCGCAACCCGGAGTACGCCTGGCCATTCGGCGGGCTGATTGTTGGAACTGATATTGTGGCGGTTGATGCCGTGGCGGCAGACCTGTTGGCCAGGCAGCGGCAGGCCAAGGGGCTTAAGTCGCTGGAGCAGGAAAAGCGCCCGCCCAAGCACATTGCGACGGCCGCCAGCCGCGGATTGGGCACCGCCGACCTGGCGAAGATCGAGCGGATCGAGCTCTGATCCGCTCGGCCCGGAATCCCTTCCGGGCCGTGTGAGTGTGCGGAATCCATTCCGCATTCGGTGATAATGAGGATGGGAATCCTCTGACCGGGGGCCCAGAAGGGATTCTGGGGCCAGCGTGAAAGAATCCTGGGGCCAGCGTGAAAGAATCCTGGGGCCAGCACAATTGGGCACCGCCGACCTGGCGGAAATCGAACGGATCGAGCGCTGACATGGACAACCTCGACAACATGTTCCGGCGTCCGAACCGGCGTGACCTCCTGAAATGGGGTACCGTCTGCGGGGCGGTGTGCACCTGCGGACTGCGGCCTTGCGTCGCTCAGGACGTCGCCGGAACGAGCGAGCTGGAGGGCCCGAAGCTCAAGGGCGTCATTCGGCATCCGGCCAAGCACTGGGAGAAGCTGGAGGACAAGAAGGTCAGGTGCGTGCTCTGCCCGCGCGAGTGCGAGGTAGCCGACGTCGAGCGGGGTTACTGCGGTGTTCGCGAAAACCAGGGTGGACGGTATCAGACGCTGGTTTACGGGGCCCTGTGTTCGGCGAACCTCGACCCTATCGAGAAGAAACCGTTGTTTCATTACCTGCCCGGCACGACGGCATTCTCGGTGGCGACGGCCGGCTGCAACATCGAGTGCAAGTTCTGCCAGAACTGGCAGATCAGCCAGTTCCGCCCCGAGCAGGTCGAGAGCGTCGCCGTACCGCCGAATAAGCTTGTCGCCGCGTGCAAGGCCCGGTCCAGCCCGACCATCGCGTACACCTACTCGGAGCCGGTGGTGTTCTATGAATATGTTTACGACTCGGCGGAACAAGCCCGCAAGGCCGGGATCGGCAGCGTGATCATCTCCAACGGGTTCATCCAGGAGAAACCTCTTCGTGAGCTCTGTGGCCAACTGACCGGCGTGAAGATCGACCTGAAGGCATTTACCGAGGAGTTCTACCGCGAGCACTGTGCCGGGCGGCTGGCCCCGGTCCTCAAGGCGCTCGAAGTGCTCAAGGACACGGGCATCTGGTTTGAGCTGGTCATTCTGATCATCCCAACACTCAACGACTCGCCGGACGAAATCAAGGAGATGAGCCGCTGGGTCGTCCGGCAGCTTGGTCCGGACGTGCCGATGCACTTCACGCGATTTCACCCGACCTACCGCGTGACCAATTTGCCGCAGACGCCGGTTTCGACGCTGGAGCGCTGCCGCCAGATCGCCCTCGACGCGGGCGTCCATTACGTCTACGCGGGGAACGTGCCCATGCACAAAGGCGAGAATACCTACTGCCACAAGTGCCAGGCCGAGCTGATCCGCCGAGTGGGTTTCCGAATTGCCTCCAACCAGGTCAAGGACGGCAAGTGCCCCAAGTGCGGCACGGCCATTCCGGGCGTCTGGTCACAGGCACAGGCCTTGGCGTTCGAGCCGAGACAGCAGAGCAGACCGACGTAAATGGATTGTTGAACCGGCAGACCGTGTCCGAGAAGCGTAGAGCATGGTCGGACCCGCCAACGGCGGCGAGACCTGCCGGGGAACTCGTTCATTGCTCTTGCCATACCGACGGTGAGCGGATGGCACGAGATCATACGCGGTTTTCGTCGTTTCGTGAAACCACAGTTCTTCATCGAGCCCTTGCTTGTCGCGTTGCACTGCCTGAATCAGCGAGGGGATGTCCTTGACGGTGTATTCCATCGTGGGCACCGGCCTCCTGCCAGTGAACCTGGGGGTCGCGAGCGTATACGAGATCTCTCGCCGCAAGCCGGCCGGCTGATCTCGGCGCACACCTTCGTCGCCTCTGCGATCAGACGGGCTTCGATGGCGGTTGGTCGCAGTCACCGCCGTAGCCGTCGAGCTGACCCGCGTAGCCTGGCGGATCATGACCGATCGCGGGGACTATCTTTCCAGGTCCCCGGCCTGAAAAACGCCGCCCAAACAGCTTTAAGGAATCCTCACTTGTCAAAGATCGAATTCGCGAAGTCCTTTTGCTTTGCTCATGACTGGCTATAGCTGGTCTCGTGATGGGGTAGTCGGCACTATCGCCGTAGTAGCGTTCGAACGCCACGGCCGCTGGACAAATATGATGGGACAAGCGAACATCGAGGGCCTTGAGCGAGCCGGTGGGTCCCGTCCGGCGCCGAGGCGCCGCGCGACACGCTCGTGCCTGACCTTCTTGTGAGGTTTCATTTCCTATGAGGCCGTTATCTCGATTGACGGTGTGCCTGTTGGTGTCGGGACCGGCGGCATTGGGCTTGTTGCGGGCTCGGGCCGACGCTGCCAGTGGCGATGGCTCCGCCGCCGGCCGGGTCAACGTGCTACTGATTACCGCCGACGACCTGAATTACGATTCCTTGGGGGTCACCGGCTGCAAAGTGCCGGAGATTACGCCGAACATCGATCGACTGGCCTCCGAGGGGATGCGGTTCGAGCACGCCCACGTCACCATCGCCGTGTGCCAGCCTTCTCGCTCGGTGCTGATGACAGGCCTCTACCCCCACCGCAATGGAGCAAAGGGCTTCGAGCCGATCCGCACTGATGTGCCGACGTTGCAGGAGTCGTTGCGAGCGGCCGGTTATCTCAACGGCATCATGGCCAAAGTCGGCCATCTGGAACCCGGCGAGAAGTTCTGCTGGGACACGGTTGTGCCCGCCGAGCAACTGGGCAACGGTCGCGACCCGGATCTGTATTACCGACACGCCAAGAGCTTTTTCGAGAGAGCCCGCAACGAGAATCGGGCGTTTTTCCTCATGGCCAACTCGCAGGATCCCCACCGGCCCTTTGCCGGCAGCGAACAGGAGGCGAACCGCGCGAATCGCGGACGGCCGGCGGGTGATGCTGCGGCTGTAGGTCGCACGTACAAACCCGAGGAAGTTGTTGTCCCCGGCTTCCTGCCCGATTTGCCCGACATCCGCACCGAACTCGCCCAGTATTTCACCTCGGTGCATCGCTGCGACCAGACCGTAGGGCGGGTTCTTGAAGCCCTCAAGGAAAGCGGCTCGGAGCAGAATACCCTGGTGATGTTTCTCAGCGACAACGGCATGTCCTTCCCGTACTCGAAGACCAACTGTTATCCGGCCGGCACGCGGACACCGTGGATCGTGCGCTGGCCCGGACAGGTCAAGCCCGGGACCGTCGATAAGGACCATTTCATCTCGGGTATCGACTTGACGCCGACGATCCTGGAGGCAGCCGGCCTCAAGCCGATTGAGGGCATCGACGGGCGCTCGTTTGTGGGGTTGTTCCGTGGTGAGAAGGATGATTCTCGCGGCGGGGTGTTCACATACTTCTTCCAGACCTCGGGAAGAAACGACTATCCGATGCGTGCCTTCCAGACGCGCAAGTACATCTACATCTGGAACCCCTGGTCCGACGGCAAGACGTTGTTCCGGAACGAGCCTCAGAGCGGTCTGACCTTCAAGGCCATGCAAGAAGCCGCAAAGAAGGATCCGGCCGTCGCCGCAAGGGTCAAGCTCTTCCTGTACCGCGTACCCGAGGAATTCTACGACGTCGAAAAAGACCCCAACGCGCTGAGAAACCTGGTCGATGATATCTCCGTGAAGGACGAGATAACCCGTTTCCGGGGCGAGCTCTTCAGACACATGACCACGACCGATGATCCGCTCGCGGAGCGATTCAGGAAGGAGATACTGCCAGACGGCCCCAAGTGAAGCGGTGTGCTTTTCACCGTGCCTCCAGCTCCGGTCAATGCTGCCGGCGGCGAGCACCTTTTGTTCCGGCGAGCGCCGACCGCGCGGTTCTTGATTCGCACTGCCCCGCGGAGTACTCTTTTTCCGGTGCTGTTCGGCCGTTGCAGTCGCTTGTCGCGAAAGGAGTTGAGCATGGAAAAGGAAAAACGATCATATCTGTTGCCGAAGAGACTCCTGGAGGTCTTTGACCAGGAAACCGACAGGCTGGGCTATGTCCGAGAGAAAGTGGTCGCGGCATCAATCGCTCATTTCATGCGCAGTTCCCCCGATGATCGCGCGAGAATGTTCGAGTTGCTTGAGAAGGTCATAGGCGGCAGAGCGAAGTAGCTTCCAGGCTGCATGGCGCGATCCGAGGTCGCCGCAGTCGATGCCGCTCGCGCCGACCGCAGTGAACGTATTTGCCGGCACTCGTGGCACCGCTCGGAGGAACCTTTTAGTTCTCCCGACACCGGTTGACACGCATGGCCGGTCGCGACGCGTTCACGCTTGTTCCGCCTTCGCGAAGGCCTCCCAGAGTCGGTCCATGGCCGCCTGCTCGATCTCGCCCTTCGTGACGACCACACGGTAAAGCATTCGGATGGACTTGCCGACCGGCAGGTCCCAACCCTTCTGCTCGTCGATCCACAGGAACGGGGTCGGGGAGATATTGCCGTAATCCCGCGTGAACCACGGGCAATCCGGGGCCCAGGGATTGTTCGGGTGATCCATGACCACGATTGATTCCACGATTCCTAGACGCCGGCCCTGATAGCCGCACCAGTTGGCCGGTTGCCCGAAAGTGGCCTTTTCGCCGATCTGCCCCTTGCTGTTGATCAGCATCCCGCCGCCCACGGGGGCCAATTCCCGGGCCGCGCGGATCCCGAAAAGCGAATGGTTTGTCCTGCTGATATGAATGTCCACCTTCGCCGTGACGGTGATGTCAACGTCCAGGAGTCTCAGGTCTCGTGATGGGGCGCTGATCGTGTATCGTCGCCGATCCTCGATGACCGGTGATTGCCCGGGCACGCGCCAGTCACAAATGTCGGTGATGGTCACCCCGCCAGGGGCACTCGCGTCTTTCCGCCCTTTGAGCGGTTCCAGCTTGGGCCCGCGCGAGACGATCTGGCCGCGATCGTTGCCCTCCTGCCAGTAATTCGCCCCATTCACGCGATCGCAGCCGAAGAAGACGGAGCGATGATGAGGCCACGGTTCGCAGGTTTCGTCGGTCATGGACAATCCGGTGGCGGGGCCTGTCAGCGGATACAAATACGGGTACTTCTGGTCGGCGTTGGCCCGGTAGCAGGTGAAAACGCGGTTGTCGATCCGCACCCAGATGTTTGCTCCGAAGGCGTAGGCGGAGAACTCGGGGGCCGCGGCAGGCTCGTCGTCGGCGGATCGGTTTCCGGCCGCGTCGGGATGCGTGTCTGCCCCAGCGGCGGACCGACCGGCCAGCAAGGCGGCGCCCGCTCCGGCAAGGGTCTGCTTGAGAAGACTGCGCCGATCGGTATGGGCGTTCATGGTATGTCTCCATAAAGTTGTAAAGCTGCGGCGGTCAGTTTGGGCACGAGAAACGTGGTTGTCAATGTGGTCAACGGATATCCGCCCTTCGCTCCTGCTGCAACGGGCTTGTGTCCGGGGCGGTAAGGGGAATTACACGTCGGGGCGGTTCCGGCGGAGCGTGCCATTGGCCGCCGTGATCGCGCCACCAGCGGGCGAAGCGGTCTTGCATTTCCTGTCTGTCACGGGCGTTGGTAACGTATTCCGGCGTGCGGCGTCCGACGACGACTTCCAGTGTGACGTCCTCGCACGACTGAACGGATAATTGCACGCCTGCGGCCGGACCGGCCGATTCCAGCGATTGGGTGAGAATCGTGAGTCCGTCCAGCAATCCTGAGACCGAAACGCCGTTTGCAGCCGAAATCAGATCGTTGGCTTTCAGACCCGCGGCCTCAGCCGCAGAACCCTTCTCCACCTTTACAACGCGGATTCCGCCGATGATCAGACCCGGCGGTGGTGAGGAGAGCTTGAGGCCCAGAGTGGACGACGCTTCATCCTTTGGCGGCTGAACTGTGATCTTTCGAATTCGCTTCTCCGGCCGCAAAACTCGAATCCGGATCGTCGATCCGGGGGGCGTCCGTTCGATCAGGGAAATGAACTGCCGGGAAGTTGGTTCTGCCGGTAAAGGCCGATCGTTGAGGCTGATGATGGTGTCACCGCCGTGGACGCCGGCGTTGGCGGCCGGCATATCCTTGATGGCATCGAGAATGTAGATGCCGTGGCACCTGCGGCCGTCTGACGGATCGATCATGTCCGTGATCGTCTGCTGCGACAATCGGATGCCGATGAAACCGTTGCGTCCGGCCAGCTCCCGCCGGTAGAAAATCGTTTCCATGGCATATCGTAGCCGATGCTTGGCCTCCTCACCGGTGGCTGCGTGGTAACGTTGAGCGAGCTTGGGGAGAAAGGCGGCGTCGAGATCGCACAATTGGCGCGTCGCACTCTCACGGATGGGGAATCGTGGGCTGTTCAAGTCGGTGACGAGCCGATCCAAATGACGTTCGCTGATGAGCGCAGACGGCAGGCCGGCAGGGGCGGAGGCAGGACGGGTCACCGGGGCGTCGGTCGCCGCAGCAAGAACCGAGAGAAGGATTATTGCGAGGACCATAATACCGCCCGCTCCTGGATCATCGCGGCAGCAGCATCGCAACCAGCCGCTCGCTGTTCTCCTGGAGCCAACCGACCTTTCGGCAAATCATCTGCAGAAAGCGGAAACCTTCCATCCGGCCGAAAGAGCCGGTCGCGGCGATCGGAGCCACCGCCTCGGCGATGAGGGCTTCGATCATCAACGATGGCAGCGTCTGGATCTGCTCCGGCGAGGCCGGCGTCTCCAACTCGTATCCCATCAGGAACCGGCGGACGCGCTCGAGATCCAGTTCCGGGGGCCACTCGCGAGGGTCGCTGGGGCCGCCGATAATCGAGAATTGCAGGGCCCCGTTGGCCACGTCGGTGATCGGCGGCAGCATGTGCAACGAATCATAGTCAATGACTGCGACCACGCGCCCGTTCAAGAACATCATATTGCCCGGGTGCCAGTCCGAATGCACCGTTTGCGTGTCCCACTCATGAAAGCCGGCTTCATTGATCTTTTCGGCGGCGGTTTCATACGCGTCGTATAGAATGTTGACGGTAGTGAGCAGCTCGGTCTCGCGGCCAAAGGCGCTGTCGTTCTTGCCGACGCTCATCGGGATCGAGCTCAGGCACTCGCGGACGATATCCGTGTCGTGGTAGCCGCGTCGCGAGGGCACCCAGTCGCTGTCGTATCCGCGAACCAACCGATGAAACATGCCCAGCACCCGACCCGCATCGAACGTCTCGGAAACGAGACGGTGATAGCCCTCGCCTTGGACGTATTCGAAGACCTCGTAGATATGACCGTTGTGGATGACCATCGTGTCGTCGCCCTTGCGGACGGGCACGAGCCTGGGCAGCGGAAAACCCTGCCGCCCGAGGTACTGCTGGATGCCGTGGGCGTAGGCGACCTTGAGCGGGTGATCCCGTCCGTGGGCCCGTCGCTTGAGCAGGAACCGCCCCCAGTCACTGATGATGATCGCCTTGGGACTTCGCCGCGAACCCTTGAGTTGGCGCTCGATCTGCCGGATGTTGCCCAAATCGTAGCGCGCCAGAACGGTGGCAAGCTCCTGGGGCGAGAAATCGGCTCGAAACTGGTTGGGCACGGCACGCTTTCCGAACACGGGAACCGCCGCCTCGCAGGGCTCACCCCAACGCCCGGCGAGCGCAGCCCCCCGCAATCCCCCGGCCTGGATCAATCCTGCCCTCCGATCTTAACGAGATGCGGCGGCAAGTCAAAGGGCCGGGGGCCGGCCGGCTTCGTTGATCTCATCAATCATCAGCCGCAGATATCCGACGCTCTTGCGGTCGAAATGGAAGGCGAGCCGCGGCTTGTCGGGATAATCGCCGTCCTCGCCTTCGACGGGTCCGGGGTGCGGCTCGATCTTTCCGGCGGTGATGATGTGCTTGAACTCATCGTTCAGTTTCTCGATCCGCGCTTCGCTCAGCGGCTCATTCAACCGCACCACCAGCAGGTTGCGTACATAACGAGATGAGTGATAAACGCGGTAGAACCGAACGACCTCCTGCACCGCGGTTTCGACGTCGTCGGTGAGTCGCAACAGGTTCATGTCCTCCGGACTGATCATCCCCTTGACCAGCAGCTCACTGGTGACGTAGTCGCGCCAGCGAGACCAGTAAGTCCCTCCCGGCGCGTCAATCATGACGATCGGGATCAATTGGTTCTTGCCCGTCTGAACCAGCGTGAGGGCCTCGAAGCCTTCATCCTGGGTGCCGAACCCGCCGGGAAACAGCGCCACAGCGGAGGCTTCCTTTAGGAAGATGAGCTTGCGGGTGAAGAAGTATTTGAAGTTAATGAGTTTCGCGTCGTTGGCAATGATCGGGTTCGTTACCTGCTCGAACGGCAGACGGATGGCCACACCAAAGCTGCCTTCCCGCCCGGCTCCAACGTGCCCGGCCCGCATGATCCCGTCACCGGCGCCGGTAATGACCATCCAGTGCTGCTCCCGCATTCGGCGGGCAAATCGGTCAGCCTGGATGTAGTTCGGATGGTCGACCGGCGTTCGGGCCGATCCGAACATGCTGACCTTGCGCACCTCCGAATAGGGGGCAAAGACCTTGAAGGCGTACCGAAGCTCGGCCATTGCCTTGCTCAAGATCTTCAGCTCCCCTCGACCGGTCCCGTCGGAGGCAAGACGGCACACTGTCACAAGCATGTCTTCCAAGAGTTCCCGGTCCTCGCAGTTGGCGAAGCGATTGACAAACTCTTGGATTGCCCGCCCGCGCTCCGAGGTCTTCGACAGTTGTTTGGATTCCCTGTCGGCCATCACTCAGCTTTCCTCCGCATGTATGAGCCGGTCATTATATCGGTGCCCCGGGCGGGGAGCACGAATTGTCAGGTTCCCCGGCGGGCTTGGGGGATGGAATGCCCGACTTTTCGTCGCCTGTCCATCTCACGATGCGGTGCGCCGAGTCAACCTGTTGTGGCTGTTGTCGGGACTCGCTCGGTAACCGGTTTTGGGAAGTATCGATCGAGCCAGTTGGGGCCGAGTTTATCTGCGACCGGGTCGATCATGGCCTCGACGAACGCTCGTTCGTGCCGGATATCGAAGTATTGATTGACGGCCAGTACCGCCCACAACACAAGCGAGGTGAGCAGCAACGCCGAAGCCACCGTGGCCAGACTGCCCCGAGCCCACACCCCTGCGGGAAGCCCGGTTCTCGTTCGATGAATGACGCCGCAGATCAGCCAGACGACCGCCAAGGCGAAGCAGAATCCCCCGATGATCGCCCCCCACAACCGCAGGCGCTGGATGGACGCCGGAGGTTGCCAGGATTCCCCGCTCGGAGCAACGAACACCGCCAGCACCACCAGCGTCGGTATGCAGACGGCGGCGGCCGCCCAAGCCGCCTTGCCGGGCAGCGGGCAGGGTTTGAACGGCTCGCTGAGCCGGATAGAGATCCAGGTGGCGGCGCCGGTTGAAATCAACAGCAGACCGGGCAGGATCAGTGCCGCCTTCGACGTCGGGTAAGACACCAGCCACGTCCACGGAATGTCGGCCAGAGCGATGAGCACCAGGAACCCGAGCATGGGACTGCAGGCGAGGACGGCGGCTTCGCGCGACCCGTGCTTGAGATGTCGCCATTGGACGGTGATTTCATCGGGCGGCTGCGTGACCAGAATCGCCACCATCAGGAACAGCGCGACTGCGGCCAGAATCGCCCAGGCGGCCATGGTCACCAGAGTCGCGGTCATTGATCGCATCAGACGATCGTGGGCTTTCTCAGCCATGACCGCACGCCCGGTGTGCGGGATGATATTGATCTGGTCTCCCTGAAGCGCCGCTCGCAGGGATTGCCGAAAAGCTTCGAGCCGATCCGCCTGTTCGTTTGCACCGAGAGTCCGCAAGTTGGGGATCATGAGTTCCGAGGCCAGCATGGCCCATTCAGGCGTCGGTGAGTCAGTGACCGCCTCGGTCATCAGGCGAATGATCGCCTCCCGGGCCGTTTGGGCCTGGGTATGCTTGCCCTTTTCCTGCCATTGCTCGGCAAGGGATTCGAGTCGCCTGACAAGTTCCGTCAAGACCATTCGGCTGGAGCGGGAGGTGTTGGGCTGCCTGTCCTCCGGCGAGGCGTATAGGAGGTAGGCGGCATAGGCTGCCCGTTGTCTTGGCGACACCTTGGTCAGCGCCCCATGGGCCAAGCTGAGTTCCTGCATGACGTACAGACGAACAGGCGGGGCGACGCGGATACCGCCGAGGGCGGCCATGATCGACCTGTCCGCGTCGGCAGGCCGGGTTGTGGAGAACTCGTCTTCGCGTCGCAGGATCAACAACAGTTCGAGCCAGGCGCGCAGCCCGTTGGTTGGCTCCAGATCCGCAAGGAGGGCCCGATCGTTCGGTCGAGGCACCGGACTGGACAACCTTTCAAGGGTTCGCCAGAGCTGCATGATCTGCGCGGATCTCTGCAGCTCATCGCCAAACGATGCGGCCGCGGCGGACAGGGACTTGGCCGCGTGCGATCCGGCTCGAGGCGGGACAATCATCTCCATCTGTAAGAAGAACGTTCGCGCCAGGGGGATGCTCAGGACAACGAGTGCCGCGCTGCCGACCAGACAGAGCAGTGCATTTCGCACCCGCAGTGTGCCGGGCGGTGGCTGACGAGGTCTTGACTTGCTGTACGGTCTGGATCGGCCGATGGGAACACCTCAGCCGGAGTCGCCGGCGCTACTGTTTCAGTTCCGCAGTCAGTTCAATCTCGACCGGTGCGTCGAGCGGAAGCTCATTGGAGCCCACGGCTGCTCGGACGTGCCGGCCGGCCTCGCCGAACACGGCCACGAGCAGATCACTGGCCCCGTTGGCCACTTTTGGCTGCTCGACAAAACCGTCGGCGCTGTTGACGAACACGCCCAGTCTGACGATCCGTTTGACGTTCGACAGGCCGCCGGCCACGACGGCCAACTGTGCCAGGGCGTTGACCACTGCCACACGTGCCGCCTCGGCACCCTGTTCGATCGACAGCTTGCCGCCGATCTTGCCGGTCGAAGCCAGCCTGCCGTCGCGCATGGGCAGTTGGCCGCTCGTCGTCACCAGATTACCAATGCGGACGGCGGGAATGTACGAGCCGACGGGAGCGGGTGCCGGCGGCAGCGGATAACCTAAGTCTTTCAGCTTTTCCTCGGGTGTCACGGGCCGGGCTCTCCTTCCGGTCCATCGGCGTCTGCGGCCTGTTCATCAAGAGACCGGCCAAGGTCGATATCGCTGATCTGCACGGCGTTGATTCGGCGGCTGTACTCGTCATCTTCTTCTGCGAGCTCGCGTTCCTCATCCTCAAAGACGGGCTCCAACCCCTCGTTTCCGGGCTCGATCTCTTCAAAGGGGGCTTCTTCGGCTTCTTGCTTCTCTTCCTCATCCAGGCCGTACTCCTTGAAACCGTGTTCCTTGGCCGATTCCATCACCTGGGTGATCGGCGTGGGGTCGATCAGGTGCACAAAGATGGGGCCGAAGATCTCGTTTTGCTCGATGCGGACGCGATCCTGGCGGATCAGCTCCAACAGGGCCAGGAAGAGGCCGATCATTTCACTGCGGGTGCGGCCTTCGAAGATCTTCTCGAACGGCATGGACGGCCCGTCCCGCTGGAGCCGGTCCTGAATATCGGCGGCGTGCAGGGTGACAGGCGTATCGTCATAAATGACCTCGTGTACGCCCCGCCTCCCGCCGACCGAGGCCAGCAGCTTGTTGAACGCCGTGAGCAGGTCCCAGATCTGGACATCCTCGATGTCAACGTCATTCTCGCCGTCGGTGGGCAGTCGCAGCTTCGGCCGCCCGAATCGTTTCGCATGCTCATCAGCCCGTTTGCCGAGCAGGCCGGCCGCGTCGCGAAACGCCCGATACGCCAGCAGTTGCCGCACCAGATCAGCCCGCGGGTCGAGCAGGTCTTCGTCTCCCACCTCAGGCGGCGGCTTGGGCAGCAGCATGCGCGACTTGATCTCCATCAGCGTCGCCGCCATCACCAGGAAATCGCCCACCCCGTCGGGATCCATGACCTCTAGCACCCGCACATACTGGATGTACTGATCCAGGATCCGCGAAATCGGGATGTCGTAAATGTCGACTTCTTCCCGACGAATAAGGTAAAGCAGCAGGTCCAATGGCCCGCTGTAGGTGTCGAGTTGAACGCGATAATTCTGCATCGGCAATCATTGTACCGGCGATTTCTTGGCCGGAAAGTCGATCATCCCGGGTCAACCGGCTTCAACCCACCGGCGTTGCCATTTTCGCGATCCGACCCAGGACTCGCTGAATCTCGACGCCGTGTCGAAGGTCGGGGTTGCCCGGTTGCCCTTTGGCGATCGCCTCCAGGAAGCTGAACACGCAGTGCATGTGGCTCCGCTCCCAGCCGAGGGTGTTCTTGGGGCTGGGAAAACCGCCTGGTTTCGGATAGCGGCTCACGGTGGCGACTCGCCTCCAGCCCCGCTCGCCCCCCAGCGGTGCCTCCGGATCAGCCAAATCACAGAACTCCAGCCAGTTCGGCTCCATCAGGTTGAACCGCAGTGCCCCCTTTTCCCCGTGTATCTCGAACCGCAGCTCGTCCTCGGACCCGGTGGCGATTTTGCTGGCCTCGACCACCCCCGGGGCTCCGTCCCTTGTCCGCATCGTGACCATGACGAAGTCCTCAGCCACGTGAACGATTCTCTGAGACGGCTCGGAGGCACTGAACCGCTGCCGGGCCCAGACCCGGGTCACCGCGTGCATGGGCTCGAGGGGCCCTAGCAGATGCCAGAGCAGATCGATCACGTGCGAACCCAGGTCGTTAAGCACGCCGCCCCCCCTGGAGGCGTCGGCCTTCCAATTGAGTGACCTGCTGCGGTCGATGTTCCCGGAGTGGAGGTAGGCCCCGCGGAAATGGCTGATCTGCCCAAGCCGGCCTTCGTCCACGAGCTGTTTGGCTCTCATCGTCGCCGGCAGGAAACGGTAGTTGAAGGTCATCTGGCCGGTCGCTTTGTATGTCTTCAGAGCAGCCGCGACTTCCTCGGCCTCCTCCAGCGTCGCCGTGAGCGGCTTGTCGCAGTAGATGTGCTTGCCTGCCCGGATGGCTGCCAGCAGGGCCTCGCGGTGCAGGTCGTTGGGCGTGCAGATGTGGACGATATCCACATCCTCCCGATTGATCAGCGAAAGCTGGTCGGTGGTTGCCTCCTCGAAACTCATCAAGGATTTGGCCTTGGCCGCCGACTGACTGCTCCGGGTTGCTACTCCTGCCAGACGGGTTCGCAGTGGCGGCGGATCATAGAACAATGGAATGTTCAGGTGTGCATACGCATGCACCTTGCCGATGAAACCGAAGCCAAGAATCGCCACGCCGAGCGGTCGATCGGTCTCCATGTTCTGTCTTCCCAAGAGCTTGTCGCCCAGACTCCGCCGACCCGTCCGGCGGGCTGGTTCGGCCGGATGATACGACAATCCCCGGCTACCAGCCAATCAACCTGCGCCGCATCATGCACAGTGGTCAGGTTCCTGCTGTTGCGCCGAGAAGGTGTCTGGTTATCCCTAACCTGTTGTCAGAGCATAGGATAAAGTGTTTCCTGTTCAGGGACGCATCTTTCTGTGAATTGTGGGTTCTCTTCGATCGGGTGCTCATGTTATACTGAAGCCAGTAGTTGCGGACTTACAGGTTGGTCCCCCCGCGGTTCAGCCGATATCAGCGCGAGTTGTTGGAGGCACCGATATGCCGCGATCATCATTTCAGCGGGCCGTGCCGCTTTTTGTCGCACTCTGGCTGTTGTCGGGTTCGGTCGTCAGAGCCGAGTCCATGCACGTCTTTGGCATCCATTTCTGGGATTGGGGCGCCAACGTGGACGTGATGAGTCATCGAACGGGCTGGGTGGTGGAATGCAATGCCTTGCACACGGGGGCCATGCCCAATGTCGGCGGTCGTTACGAACCGGCAGTAGCCGAGGGGTTTACCATCCTGCAGCGTCTGGATTGGGGTGACACCCTGGACACGGTGATGCCCGTTACCGAAGCCGATCAGAACACGTTTGCCCAGCGGTGCGGCAACTGGGCCAACGCGCTCAAGAACTACTGCAGGGTATACACTATCGGAAACGAGATGGAATTCGTCACTGGAATGAACCCGTCTGTCTACGCATCCGGCTTTACCAAGGTCCGAAACGCGATTCTGGCCGTCCAGCCGGACGCCAAGGTGATCATCGGTCACTGGAACGACAGCGAAAACGTGCGTGCGGTTATCCGGCTCGTGGGGCCGGACGGCTATGACGGCATCACCGACCACACCGGCAGCAGCGTTCCCCACGGGTTCCTGGACATGCTCGATCAGGAAAACGCCCGCCCCGGCGTCGGCGTCTACATCACCGAGTGGGGCTGGGTCGCCGACACGAACCCGAACGCCATGTCCGTCATGCGAAGCTTCTACCTGGCAATCGGCGCCTCCAACGCGAGCCGCGCTCGCCAAGTCTATTGCGCCTGCTGGTATCTCTATCCTGACTTTCTGGGAAAGACGTTCAGCCTCGAACTGGCCACGCTGTATGACAACGCCGCTTTTGAAGCCGCCACAGCCATCGGCACCTCCTTCAACTCCTACTCGGCCAACCCCGTAATCATGAGCGACCTCTTTGCGGACATACCGGATGCCGGCACGACCGTGCCGGTAAGTTGGAACACGAACGTTGCGGCCCGCCGCCAACTATGGTGGACGCCGGTCGGCACCTGGGGCTGGCAGAATGAACGTTACACACCGTTCAGTACAGCAGAGGGCACCGTTCATCAGCTCACCATGAGTTCTCTGTCCCCCGCCACGGCCTATGAGGTCAGCCCGCTGTCGACGAAGAAGGACTACGCCGACGCGGGCGGCAGGCGATTCCGGGTCAAGAGTGGCCCATGGCCTTCGCAGGCCGAGCAGAGCGGCGCCGGTCGAGTGACCGTGCAATGGGCGACGGACTGGCCAACCGACAGCCTCGTCGAGTATGGCCCCACAACCGCCTTGGGCTCTTGGGCAAGTTCGGCGGGGCTGGTCGTCAATCATCAGATCGTCATCAGCGGCCTTTCCACCGGGCAATACTGCTACCGTGTGCTGTCCAGCGAACCCAACCCTGACGTGAACGGTGCTCGAATGTACATGCGCTCTCCAATCCGCACGTTTACGATCAGGCACCTGGTTCCTGGTGATTTTGATGAGGATTACGATGTCGATCAGGTCGACTTCGGCTTCTTTCAGGCCTGTTACAGCGGCGCTGGCGTCGAGCAAGGAAGACCTGAGTGCAATCCTGCCCGTTTGGACAGTGACAATGACGTGGATTCGGCCGACTTCGCCCTGTTTCTGGGATGTCTCAGCGGTCCAGGCATAAACGCCGACCCCGACTGCGCAAGCTGACGATCCGCACGACCGGGAATCCTTTCTCGATCTCCGGGTCCCCCCGGCGGCCGGCCCGCCAGTGCTTCATTCGCGAGTTTGCAGGTATTCCCGTGTCGTTGATAATTCCCCGGCATGAGACGCATGATCGCCGCGCCGCCGGACTTCGATTTCCGCACGGCCGTTTGCTCGCACGGTTTCTTCGTGCTCGCACCCAATGCCTGGGACCCGGCCAAGCAGTCTTTGCGTACGGTTGTCACGCTCGACGAGGATAAGGCCGTTTCGGTCGTGATCCGCGAGAGGAGGGCCGGTTCGAAGGCAGACGTATCGGGCAACGGCCTGGTCGTCTCTTGTCCTGCGGGCCTGTCCTCGCCGCAGCGGACGACCGTATTGAGGGCCGTGTGCCGCATGCTGCGGCTCAATGAGGATCTCTCGGGGTTCCACGAGCTTTGCCGGGCATCAAAGACTCACCGCCAGGCGGCCGAGATGCGTTTCGGCCGGCTGTTGCGCAGTGCCACGCTCTTTGAGGATGTAGTCAAGGTCATCTGTACGTGCAACACCTCGTGGGCCCAGACGGTCGCGATGGTGCGCAATATCACCGATCTCTGGGGAGTCCCCGCCAAAGGCACCACCGATCGCGGTTTCCCGACGCCCGCTCGCCTAGCAGAGGTTTCGCCGGCAACGTTGAGGAAAAAAGCCCGCGTCGGGTATCGTGCGGATTTCCTGCATCGGCTGGCCTGCGACGTCGTCGAGGGTGAGGTTGACCTGGAGGCCATCGAGTCCTTCGACGGCTCAAGCGACGAACTGTACGAGATCGTGCAATCAATTCATGGCATCGGCGACTACGCTGCCGCCCACTTGTGCATGCTGCTGGGACACTACGACCGGCTTGCGGTGGACACGGAACTGAAGCGTTTCCTGACCGAACGTCACCCTGGGAAACGCTTTACCCCCGCCTCGCTCCGCATGTACTATGACCGCTGGGAGCCTTACCAGTTCCTGGCCTACTGGTATGAACTATGGAGCGACTACACCCACCGCCACGGCCAGTCCCATCAGTGGGAGCCCGCACGGATCGGCAAGCGGATCACCTCGATCGTGCAGAAGTAAGAGCCCAAGGCGAACCGCCTTTTTGCGGGCCGCAACCCAAGCGCTCTGCGATCCAGAAACATGCGCGCAAGCCGCACACATATCCGGCCGTAAGGTTCTAAGAGGATACCAGCCTGCTTACCGCTCCTGGAGCCATCGGTCGATTGCCGCTGCGGCTTGGCGACCGGTGCTGATGGCCCGAACCACAAGGGAGGCACCGAGGTGGGCATCGCCGGCCGCGAACACGCCCTCTTGGCTGGTCATGTAGTCGTTGACCACGATGTTTCCGCGCGGGTCGAGCTTGAGCCCGAGTTGACTGACCAGTCCTTCATGGACCACGTGAACAAACCCCATGGCCAGCAGCACGAGATCGACCCGCATGGTAAAGCTCGTACCGGGCTTCTCGCGCATCTCCATGCCGTTGGCGCCGGGCACCCATTCGACTTCGCAGCCGTGTAGTTCGGTCGCCATGTTGTCGCGGCCGGTCAGCTTCTTGGTCAGCACACTCCACCGCCGCTGACAACCTTCTTCCTGCGAGGACGAAGTCCGCAGGATCTGGGGCCACATCGGCCAGGGCGTGCGCGGGTTCACCTTTTCCGGCGGTTTCGGCAGAATCTCAAACTGGTGAACCTCCTTGGCTCCCTGTCGCAGAGCCGTGCCGATGCAGTCGCTGCCCGTGTCGCCGCCGCCGATAACCACCACGATCTTGTCCTTGGCGGTGATGGCGTTGGTGTGCAGTTCAGGCGAGAAATCGCCCGCGTTGCGGCGATTCTGCTGGGTGAGGAAGTCCATCGCGTAATGGACGTTTTTGAACTCTGCGCCCGGCACGTCGAGAGGCCGAGGCCGGCCGGCCCCCATTGCCAGGCAGATCGCGTGGAACATCTTGCGCAGATAGCGCGTGGAAATGTCCTGTCCCACCACCACGCCGGTCTCGAATTTCACGCCTTCGGCGGCCAACTGCTTGAGCCGGCGATCGATGACCGACTTTTCGAGCTTGAAATCGGGAATCCCGTACCGCAGCAACCCGCCGATGCGATCATCCTTCTCAAAAACGGTCACATCATGGCCGGCGCGGGCCAGTTGCTGTGCAGCCGCCAGGCCCGCCGGACCGGATCCGACCACTGCGATCCTGCGGCCGCTCCGCCGGCTTGCCGCCAACGGCTTCACCCAGCCTTCGGCGAACGCCCGCTCGGCGATCTGGTACTCGATGTGCTTGATGAGCACCGGATCGCTGTTGATGCTGAGCGTGCAGGCCGGCTCGCAGGGCGCCGGGCACACGCGGCCGGTGATCTCGGGGAAGTTGTTCGTCGAGTGCAGGTTCTCGCTCGCGTCCCGCCATCTATTCTTATAGACGAGGTCGTTGAACTCGGGGATCAGATTGAACACCGGGCAGCCCGCGCTGTGGCAGAACGGAATCCCGCAATCCATGCAACGGGCGGCCTGCCGAATCAGGCGTGGCTCAGGGTGAGGAATGTCGAATTCCGCATAATCCTTGACGCGCTGAAACACGGGGCGATGGTCGATTTCCTCGCGATGGTATTCCAGGAATCCCGTCGGCTTACCCACGGAACACCTCCTCCGTTGCCGGCGTGTACTCGATCCGCGCCTGTTCCTGTTCGCGCAACCTTTCCAGTGCCTTTCGGTAGTCGATGGGCATGACCTTGACGAACCGTCCGGCCATTTCCTCCCATTTGTCTAGGATACGCCTGGCTTGCCGGCTGCCGGTCCAATGATAGTGTCTCTCGATAAGATCCTTCAGAAGCTTCTGGTCCGCATCCTGCCAGATCGATTCCAGGTCGACCATGTCGAGGTTACAGAGCGTGTCAAAAAGCTGGTGCTCATCAAGCACGTAGGCAACGCCACCGCTCATGCCCGCGGCGAAGTTCTGGCCGGTGGTCCCAAGGACGACTACCGTTCCCCCGGTCATGTACTCGCAGCCGTGATCGCCGACGCCTTCCACAACGGCCGTCGCTCCGCTGTTGCGGACGGCGAATCGCTCGCCGGCGACGCCGTTGACAAAAACCTCTCCGCGCGTGGCTCCGTAGAGGAGTGTGTTGCCCACGATGATGTTCTCGTGCGGGGCGTAGGTCGCCCCCGGCGGCGTCTGAACGATGATTCGCCCCCCTGACAAACCCTTGCCGAGATAGTCGTTCGAATCGCCGATCAGGCGCAAGGTGACGCCCGGTGCCAGGAATGCGCCGAAGCTCTGCCCGGCTGATCCGCGAAATGTGATTTCGATGGTGTCGTCCGGCAAACCCTTGGCTCCGTGAGCCTTGTACACGCGGTTACTGAGAATCGCCCCTACTGTGCGATGGACGTTTCGAATCGGCATCTCGAGCGAGACCTTCTGTCCCTTTTCGATGGCTGCGCCCGCCTGCCTGATGATTTCCCAGTCGAGATGGTCCATCAGCGTTTCCGGCTGCGGGCGAACGCAACGGAGGGGCCGGCCGTCCGAGGTGTCGGGCTTCGCGAAAACCGCCGAGAAATCGAGCCCCCTGGCCTTCCAGTGGTCGAGGCCTTTGCGGACGCTCAGGCGATCGACCCGCCCGACCATGTCCTCGACCTTGCGGAAGCCGAGCTGGGCCATGATCTGACGCAGCTCCTCCGCGACAAAAAGCATGAACCGCTCGAGATGCTCGGGTTGGCCGGTGAATCTGCCTCTCAAGACCTTGTCTTGCGTGGCCACACCGACCGGGCAGGTGCCCAGATGACATTTGCGCATCAGTATGCAGCCAAGGGAGACCAGCGCGGCGGTGCCGAAGCCGAAGCGCTCGGCGCCCAGCAGGGCGGCAATGGCGACGTCGCGGCCGGTTTTCATTTGTCCGTCGACCTGCACGAGGATTCGGTCGCGCAGCCCGTTCAGCACCAGAGTCTGCTGCGTCTCGGCCAGCCCGAGTTCCCACGGGATTCCCGCGTGCTTGATCGAAGACAGCGGGCTGGCTCCGGTGCCGCCGTCGTGGCCGCTGATGAGCACTTCGTCGGCGTTTCCTTTGGCCACGCCCGCCGCAACCGTGCCCACGCCGACCTCCGCGACCAGCTTCACCGACACCTGTACGCCCGGGTTGCTGCACTTGAGGTCGTAGATGAGCTGCTTGAGATCCTCGATCGAGTAGATGTCGTGGTGCGGCGGGGGTGAAATCAGCGACACACCCGGCGTCGAGTGTCGCAGCCGGGCGATCTCCTCGGTCACCTTGTGTCCTGGAAGCTGGCCGCCCTCGCCGGGCTTGGCTCCCTGAGCCATCTTGATCTGAAGCATCTTGGCGTTTGCCAGATACTCGATCGTCACGCCGAAGCGTGCGCTGGCCACCTGCTTGATGCCCGAGTTTGCCGAGTCGCCGCTCAGCAGCGGCTTGTATCGGGCGGGGTCTTCTCCGCCTTCGCCGGTGTTGTTCATTGCCCCCAGACGATTCATGGCGATCGCGAGCGTCTCGTGGGCCTCCTTGCTGATGGAGCCGTGCGACATGGCGCCGGTGCAGAATCGTTTGACGATCTCGCTGGCCGGCTCGACCTCCTCGATCGGGACGGGCTTGCCGGGTACGAACTCGAAGAGGCCTCGCAGCGTGGCCAGCTTGCGCGACTGGTCGTTGATGGCCTTGGCATATTCGGCGTAGGCCTTCGGATCGTTGTTTCTCACCGCGTACTGCAATCGTGAGACGGTCGTGGGGTTCCAGAGGTGCTCCTCGCCGTCCAGCCGGTGGTGATACTCGCCGCCGAAGTCCAGTTCGAGCGCCCCGGCCGGACGCGGCTGGAACCCTTGTTTGTGTCTGGCAAGAGCCTCCAGGGCGATCACGTCGAGCCCGACGCCCTCGATGCGGGAGGCGGTGCCCTTGAAGTAGCTTTCCACCACCTCATGATTCAGCCCGATCGCTTCGAAAAGCTGAGCAGCCTGGTAGCTGCGCAGCGTCGAGATGCCCATCTTCGAGATGGTTTTGAGAATGCCTTTCTTAACGGCGGTAACGTACTTGTCCACCAGGTGGCCGACATCGGTTTCGGGCGGGAATTCCCCCCGTTGCTTGGCGTAATGGATCGCCTCCAGAGCCAGGTACGGGTTGATCGCGTCGGCGCCGTAACCCGACAGCAGACAGAAATGCATGACCTCGCGCGGCTCGCCGCTTTCGATCACCAGGCCGGCTTCGCCGCGAAGCCCCATGTCCAGCAGACCATGGTGCAGGGCTGCCGTGGCCAGCAGCGACGGAATGGGCGCTCGCTCCGGGGATATCTCGCGGTCGCTGGCGATCAGCAGGGAGGCTCCCTCATGGATGGCGCTGGCGGCCGCCCGGACCATGTTGGTAATGCCCCGCTGAAGAGCCCTCCCTGGCTCGACGTAGTCCACCTCGAAAACGGCTGGAATCGTCGCCACCCGGAGGTCATCGCGATGGACCTCTCGCAAATGACGTATGTCCTCGTTGGTCAGTATGGGATGAGTCAGCTTCAACTGTCGGCAATGCTCGGGCGTTTCGGCCAGAAGGTTGCGTTTCTTGCCCGTGAAGGACATCAGCGACATGACCAGCCCTTCCCGGAGGGGATCGATCGGCGGGTTGGTCACCTGGGCAAACAACTGTTTGAAGTAGTTGAAGAGCAGCTTGGGCCGGTCCGAAAGCACCGCGAGCGGCGTGTCGGTACCCATCGATCCCACCGGCTCCTGGCCGTCCTTGGCCATCGGCACAAGGATCATCTGGAAGTCTTCTCGGGTGTAACCGAAAGTGCGCAAACGCGAGGCCAGGGTATCGGGATCGATTTCCGGCGCCTCGGGAGCGCTGAACAGCCCGCGCAACTCGATTCGGTTTTCTTCCAGCCAGCGCCGGTAGGGCTGCTGCCGGGCTATCTTGCCCTTGATCTCGTTGTCAACGATGATGCGCCCCTGTTCGAGGTCGGCAAGGAACATGCGGCCGGGCCGCAGCCGACCCTTAGCCTGGATTCTTTCTATGGGGAAGTCGATCACGCCGGTTTCGCTGGCCAGGATCATCAGGCCATTGGTAGTGATCACGTAGCGAGCCGGCCGTAGACCGTTGCGATCCAATGTGCCGCCGACCAGCCGGCCATCGGTGAAGACCATCGCAGCCGGTCCGTCCCACGGTTCCATGATCGACGCGTGATACTCGTAAAAAGCCCGCTTATCGGTGCTGATGTGGTACCGGGGTCCGAACGCCTCCGGAATCAGCATCATCATCGCGTGCGGCAGGCAGCGGCCGGCGCGGGTCAGCAATTCCAGGGCGTTGTCGAAACACATCGAGTCGCTTCCACCCGGGGTCAGGACCGGTAAGAGATCGCTCAGGTCGTCACCCAGCAGCGGACTGGCCAGTTGCCTTTCGCGGGCCCGCATCTTGTTGCGGTTGCCGCTCAACGTGTTGATTTCGCCATTGTGAGCGCACAGGCGAAACGGTTGGGCCAGTCGCCAGCTCGGGAACGTGTTCGTACTGTATCGCTGGTGCACGATCGCCAAAGCGGAGATCGTTTGCTCGTCGGCCAGATCCGGATAATAGGCAAAGAGCTGGGGAGCCAGAAACATTCCCTTGTAAACCATTGTCCTGCACGACATCGAGGGAATGTAAAAATCCTCCGCGGCGGAACCGAGTTGTTCGCGAACTCGTCGCTCGGCCCGCTTGCGGGCCATGTACAGCCGCCGTTCGAGCGTTTCAGGGTCCAATTCCGCTCCGTCAACGAACAACTGCCGGATCACCGGCTCGCTCGACTTGGCCAACGGACCCAGCGTGCTGTTGTCCGTGGGAACGTCTCGCCAGCCCAGGACTCTCAGGCCCTGTCGGTCGACCGCTTCACAAAGAATATCCTCGCATGCGGATCGAAGGTTCCTGTCGCGAGGCTCGAATACCATGGCCGCCCCGTACTTCAGCGGTCCGGGCAGTTGGAATCCGAGTCGGTCGGTCTGAGCGGCCAGAAACTCATGCGGAATTTGAATCAGGATGCCCGCGCCATCGCCCGTCGATTCATCCGCCCCGGCGGCTCCGCGGTGGATGAGGTTCATGAGAACCTGCCTGCCGTATTCAATGATCGAATGATCGCGGCGGCCGGAAATATTCGCTACGGCGCCGATTCCACAGGCGTCATGCTCATGGGCCGGGTCGTACAAACCCCGCTTATCTGGCATTCGCGACAACTTCATTTGCCCGTTTGGCTCCTTTGTGTATAGCCCCGCGCTCCGCGGCCCGGCGGGACCGCACCGGACCGGCATTCAGAGCGGCGTATTCTAAGACATTCCGACCTTCCGGGCGAGCGGACAGGTTTCGCCTGTCCCTTGGGGCTGTGCGGCCATCCGTTTGGTCTCCTCAAATCCCCGGCGCAAGGACGAAGCCTCCATTATCCGATCGCCGGGCGGTCGGACAATCGAGGCGCTCTTGCGTGTTCGGTTGCGACGCGCTCGTTTCAGCGCGTCCCCTTGGTTCAGGAAGAGCCGTTCCCAAGTACGGCGCCCGAGGTTGTCAGGCCCCGGACGCGCGATTATCAGACCAAGCGTACTTCTTGCCCGGGTCTGCGACTTTACTTGATGAACAGCATCTCCTGATAGGTCGGCAGCGGCCAAAGATCGTCGGCCACCATGGCCTCCAGCGCATCGGCCGCTTTGCGAACAGCCGCCATCGCCGGCAAAACCTTATGACAGGCGTTCTCGGCCTCGGCCTCCTTGTCGTGGCAGTTGCCAGCCACGATCTTCTCCAGCGCAGCCAGTGTGTCCTGCAGTTCCTTCACCAGCGCGGTCATCTTGTCGAGCGTGTCGGTGTCGAAGGTGTAGCCGACGATCTTCAGGTTCGTGCAGGTCTGTGCCAGCTCGTTCTGATAGCGGATGGCCGCCGGAAAGATCTGGGTCTTGCCGATCTTCAGCGTCAGGTTGGCCTCCAGCATCACGCTCTTAACGTACTGTTCAAGATAAATCTCGTAGCGGCTCTGCAATTCTCGCTTCGAAAGCACCTTGTGGCGGGTGAACATCTCGATCACTTCCTTGTCCAGCAGGGCCGGCAAGGCTTCGATCGTGGTCCGCAGGTTTGGCAGACCTCGCCTGGCAGCCTCCTTGTGCCATTCCTCCGAGTAGTTGTCGCCGTTGAAGATCACCCTTCCGTGTTCGGTCATGATGTCTTTGATCACCGCCTGTACTGCGCCGTGCAGCTTCTTCGGGTCGCCTTTTGTCTCCTTCTCCAGGCGCGTGGCGATGAAGTCCAGCGAGTCGGCGATGATCGTGTTCAGGGCCACCAGCGGGCCGGCGATCGATTGACTTGATCCGACCGCCCTGAACTCGAACCGGTTGCCGGTGAACGCGAACGGGCTCGTCCGATTTCGATCGCCTGCATCCTTGGGCAGGGGCGGAAGAACGTCCACACCGACATGCAGATAGTCTTTTTTCTTCGATGCCTTCACTTCGCCCTTCTTGATTTGCTCGAAGATCTCCGTGAGCTGATCGCCCAGGTAGATCGAAATGATTGCCGGCGGAGCTTCGTTTGCCCCCAGGCGGTGATCATTGGCTGCCGTGGCCACCACCGCCCGTAGCAGCTTAGCGTGTTTGTCCACGGCGCGGATGATGGCCGCGCAGAACACCAGAAACTGAGCATTCGCGTGAGGCGTGTCGCCCGGATCCAGTAGATTGCCCAGGCCGGCACTGCCCAGCGAGTAGTTCAGGTGTTTGCCTGAGCCGTTGATACCCGCAAACGGTTTTTCGTGCAGAAGGCAGGCCATCCCGTATTTCTCGGCCACGCGCTTCAGTGTGATCATGATCAGTTGTTGATGGTCGGTGGCTACGTTGGCGGACTCGAAGGTCGGCGCGATCTCGTATTGGGCCGGGGCGACCTCGTTGTGCCGCGTCTTGACCGGGATGCCGAGCTTGAAGAGCTCACGCTCGGTTTCCAGCATGAAGGCCAGCACCCGCTCCGGGATCGCTCCGAAGTAGTGGTCCTCAAACTCCTGTCCCTTCGGCGGCTTGCCGCCGAACAGCGTCCGACCTGCGTTGATCAGATCCGGCCGGGCAAAGAAAAAGTTGCGATCGATGAGGAAGTACTCCTGCTCGGCACCGGCGGTCGACGAGACCATGCCTCCGTCCGCGTGGCCGAACAACTTCAGGATCCTCTGCGCCTGGGTGTTCAGCGCCTGCATCGAGCGCAGAACAGGCGTCTTCTTGTCAAGGGCCTCCCCCGTCCATGACACGAACGCCGTCGGAATGCACAGCGTGGTCCCGTTGGGATTCTCGAGAATGTAAGCCGGGCTGGTCACGTCCCACGCCGTGTAGCCGCGGGCCTCGAAAGTCGCCCGGATGCCGCCGGACGGAAAGCTCGATGCGTCCGGCTCGCCCTGGATCAACGCCTTGCCCGTGAACTCGGCGATGGCCCCGCCTTGGCCGTCCGGTTGCAGGAAACAGTCGTGCTTCTCGGCGGTCAGCCCCGTCAAGGGAAAGAAAACGTGGGCATAATGCGTCGCACCCTTTTCAATCGCCCAGTCCCGCATCGCTGCGGCAACGACATCGGCCACAGAAGGGTCCAACTTGGCCCCCGTGTCGATGGTTCTCTTCACTGACTTATAGACCTCTTTCGGAAGTCGCTTTCTCATCTCCGTCGTGCTGAACACGTTACTGCCGAAGATTTCTCCCGGTTTCGTCTCGGCGAAGTTCAAAGGCGCCGAAATGGGTCTGTAGTTGGTGACGGCCGCGATTGCCTGCAATCGGGTTGCGCTTCCGCTCATGGTGGTCCTGTTCTTTCCGTTGATGCCTTACTTTCTATTCATGGCCCCGGCCGGTGCCGGCTCGCAGCACCGATCGTGCCTTCACATCTTTCAGATCGCGGTTCCAGCCCGCAGCACCTCTCCCGCTTTGTGCATGGCTCATGCCACAGCCGGTTTCTAAAGGCAAAGGAACCAGCCGGGAGGTAAAGCTAAGGGCGGGCGACAGTTAAAGCAATTCTTCTTCCGGAACGTACGCTGCAACCGTACCCCAATGTAGTTTAGTCGTCCAATGGGCTACATTTGTGTAGGATCGTCTCCGCGGCCGGCGTCTGCTCTCAGATGGCTTGTCCGCCCCTTTCGCCGGTACGAATCCGGATGCACTCCAGCAGCGGAGTCACGAAGATCTTGCCGTCGCCGACCGAGCCCCCGTTGGCCCGGGCACCCTTGATGATGGCTTTGATCGTGCGCTCCACCCACTCTTCATTCACGCCGATGTCGATACGTACCTTGGGCAGCAGATTGGGCACGATTCGCTGGCCTCGATAGATTTCCTCGCCGACCTGCTGCCCGCGGCCGGATACTCGTGTGACCGTGATCCGGTAGACTTCTTCAGCGGTTAATTCCTCGCGGACCCGATCCAGCATCTCTTCCTGAATGATGGCGGTTATCAGCTTCATGTTAACCTCGATTCGCTCAACTGGCGGTGAGCATGCCATAGCCGCGCTCGCCATGGAAGGCGTGGTCCAGACCGGCCATCTCCTTGTGCGCCTCGGCCCGGAATCCCAACAGTTTTTCCAGAACGATAACGATAACCAGCGTCAGCGCTGCCGCGTACGCCACCGCAATGCCGGCGGCGAGGAATTGAACGCCGAACTGCGAAAGCATCGGACGGACCTGCGAGCCTTCACGGATGAAGAAGGTCAGCATGATTGCCCCGGTGAATCCGCCGACTCCATGGATGCCGAACGCATCCAGGCTGTCGTCGTATCCCAGACGGTTCTTCACCAGGATGGCGCAATAGCATACGCAAGCGGCAATTGCCCCGAGGGCCAATGCCCCGCCGGGTTGCACGACCCCCGCTGCCGGCGTCACCGCCACCAAGCCTGCGAGAATGCCGCTGGCAAATCCCAACGCAGTGGCTTTGCCTTGGTGCAGGCCCTCCACGATGATCCATGTCAGCGCTCCGGCCGCCGCTGCCGTCTGAGTGGCAGTTAACGCTTGAGCGGTTGCCAGACTGCTCGAAACGGCGCTGCCGGCATTGAAACCGAACCAGCCCACCCACAACAGGCCCGCACCCATCAGGGTCATTACCAGATTGCTGGGATGAAACGCGTTCTGCGGGTATCCGCGCCGTGCACCGAGATACAAGGCCGCAACCAGCCCGCTGACGCCCGAGGAAATGTGAACCACCGTTCCGCCCGCAAAGTCAATCGCCTGCATCTTGTACAGAAAACCGTCGGCACCCCACACCCAGTGGCACAGCGGGTTGTAGACCAGCAGGCCCCACACGGCGATGAAAACGCAATAGGTGCGAAACCGCACTCGCTCGGCGAATGCCCCGGCGATCAGTGCGGGGGTGATGATGGCAAACTTTCCCTGGAACATCGCGAAGACGTATTCCGGTACCCGGTACTGTTCCATGATCTTGTCGTCGATGCTCTTGAGAAGCATCAAGCCGGGATCCCACCCGCACCAGCCGGCGCCCTTTCCGAAACCCATCATGTAGCCGCAAACCACCCACAAAACACTGATCACGCCCATGGCCGCGAAACTGTGCATCATGGTGCCCAGGACGTTCTTGGAGCGGACCAGGCCGCCGTAGAACATGGCCAGACCGGGGATCATCAGCAGCACCAGCGCGGTGGAGGTGAGCATCCATGCCGTGGCACCGGTATCTACTTCGGATGCCTCGGCACCCCATGCCGGTCCCGTTGACAGAAGCACCAGTACCGGTGCCAATCCGATCACTCGTCGTTTCATCGTTTCCTCCGTTCGCACCACTACCGGCAGTCAACCTTCGCCACAGATCGTTTTGTTCCGAGCTCTGCGGCCGGTGGACGGCACGGTTTTCCTGTCGTTCTCGGCGAGGCAAACCGGCAGACCACGCCCGCGTCGGCCCTGCGCCAAACGCGAGGCGAATCGTCTTACGCGGTGGGCAATTGGCGTGCCGGATTCGGACACAGCGCGGCTTGTTGAATGGCGCAAGTCTTTGTGAAAGAAGGTGTTACAGAAAACAATTCATCGCCGACGGATGGCCAGATCGAATGGTCAGGCATACGTTACCGTAGGGAAGCGCCCAAAGGGTATACGCAAATGTAGGAACAGGTTTGCCAGCCGCGTGCGTCACCGACAGGAGAAGAAGCGACAGGCTGCCGGTGCGGACTGCCTGGTGCAGGGGGTCTTTTCGCCCCTGCAAGAAAAGGGGCGGGGGTTGGCCGGGGCTACCACTTGGCGCGGAACCGAGCAGGGTCGATGCCGTGCTTGTGGATGCGCAGGCCCATGACGCGCTCGGTCAGACCGAGTTCGCGGGCGGCCTTGGCGGCGTTGCCCCGGGAGGATTTCAGCGCGTCCACAATCAGTTCCCGTTCAAGGTTGTCCAGCGCCACCTGCAGCGTGCCCACCAGATTGGTGTGCGACGCCTCGGCGGTCTGCAGGCTTGGAGGCAAGTGGTGCCCGTGAATCACCTCGTCGTCGCTGACCAGTACCGCGCGCTCGATGCAGTTCTCCAGCTCGCGGACGTTGCCGGGCCAGTGATAGGCCATCAGCATGTCGATGGCCGGCGTTGAAATCCTCTTGATCTTCTTGTGGTTCAGACTGCCGTACTTCAGCACGAAGTGATCCGCAAGCAGCAGAATGTCCGACTTGCGCGCGCGTAGCGGCGGGAGGTGAATGGGAAAGACGTTCAGGCGGTAGTACAGGTCCTGCCGGAACTTATTCTCGGCGATGAGTTGCTCAAGGTTGCGGTTTGTCGCGGTGATCACCCTCACGTCCACGCGGATGGTCTTGGTTCCGCCGACTCTCTCGAATTCGCGCTCCTGCAGGAAGCGGAGCAGCTTAACCTGCGTGGCCATCGAGAAATCCCCGATTTCATCGAGAAAGATGGTTCCCCCCGAGGCCATCTCAAATCGGCCGACCCGTTGGGCGACCGCCCCGGTGAACGCCCCTTTTTCGTGGCCGAACAGCTCGCTTTCCAATATCGTCTCGGGCAGCGCGGCGCAATTGACCTTGACAAACGGTTTGCCGGCCCGCGGGCTGTTGTAATGAATGGCGTTGGCGACCAGCTCCTTGCCCGTTCCGCTCTCGCCGCAGATCAACACCGTCGCGTCGCTCTTGGATACCCGGGCAATCTGGTCGTACACGGCCTGCATGACCCGTGAGTTGCCGATGATGTTGGCCGGCCGGAACCGTTCCTTGAGCTCGTCCTGGAGCCGAAGGTTATCTTCGATCAGCCGCTGACGCTCGGCTTGGGCCGACTGACGCAACCGCACCGCCTGCGCGATCATGGATGCGATAATCGAAAGCAGCCGAACGTCCTCGTCAAGCCGGACCTCTTCGGAAAACAAGCGGTCGACGCTCAGCGCCCCGATGACCTCGTTTCCCAGCTTGATCGGGACGCAGATGAAGGAGATGTCCTGCTTCCTGAGGTGCTTGCGGGATTGCGTTCGGTCGAGGAATCGAGGCTCCTCCGAGACCCGAGGCACCACCATGAGCCGGCCGCTTTCGATCACCTTGCCGGTGATCCCCTCGCCGGGGGCGTACATTCCCCGTCTGCACTGACTGGCGGACAGGCCATGGGCGGCCTCGATGTGCGCTTGCCCTGTCTCGCGATCCAGCAGAGTCAGTGTTCCGCGAGACATGCCCATCCGCTCATGCAGAAGTTGCAGGATCGGGTGGACAACCTCACGCAAATCGAGGCTGCGGTCCAGCATCTGGCTGATCTCAAAGAGCAGCGAAAGCTCCTTCACCTCCCGTTTCACCGGGAGTTGCTTTGTCTTGGGCAACCCTTGAGACGGGTCGTCGAGGCTGGACATAGCAGTCTCCTGTGAAAGTGCCGGCCGTGGCCGGCAGCCGCCAATGCGAGATCCTACATATGGGTAGCTGTAAGTCAAGATGTCGACCGCTATGTAGGACCATCGCGCACGGCCTTTGAAAGGGAGGGTCATTGGCAGCTTGCCATACAATGTGCGCGATAGCCCGAACCCGCACCAATGAAACTGGCGACGGTGACACCGAGGGAACGAGTCGGCCGAATGCTTCGCGAACGCGATCAGGGCTGCAGCAAGAAGGGTTGTAGATGATACAGTAAAGATTGAATTCTCGGGCAGGATCAGCCGTTGGCCACCTTGGCCCGGGAAGATAGTTTGGCCGGTCGAGAGCCGACCGGATGGTGGCGTCGACTTCGACGCAGACGAAGCAAGGTCCGCTTGGCCACGACCACCGGAGGCCGGGTCAGCTCTTCGACGGTAGTCAGCCTGATGTCCTTGGCTCCCAACTGGCGGATGACCAATTCGGCGTCGGCCGGGCTCCAGCAGCCGCACGCGTCGGTGACCACGGTGACCGTTTTGTGGCGGGCCAACAGGCCCAGCGCCAACCCACGAATCGCCCGTTCGAGGCCCACGCCAACGATGATGTATTCCTCCGGTTGCCACGAGGTCAGGAATCGGTCGGCCTTTGGATTGCTGAGAATATCACGTGTTCGCTTCCGGAAGATGAGTTGACGGTTGTTGGCTTGGAGGTCCGGCGGCAGAGACAAGTAGTTGTCTGTTTCGACCAGGGTGCGGGGTGACAGCAGTGTGAAGGGCAGCTTCTCCTGTCCGGGCGTGTTATCGATGCAATGCAGCGGGAATTCGCGCATCGGCTCGGTCGGCCGGTGCGATTCCACCAGCGAAACCACGGCAATACCGTTCGATCGCACCCAGCCGAAGACGCGTTGCAGGTTCGCGATCAGCGAATCGAGATTGGCAACCTGCAACACACAACCCGGCGTGAGAAAATCCCGCTGGGTGCACACGTCCAGCAGAACACGGTTCCACAAAGGCAAGTAGCCGTCGCACGCCATGTCTCATCTCCGCCGTACGGACCGGCCCACGAAACAAACCGACTTGTGAATGGGGACTCCGATTGGAGCGTGTTGGCCGACCGGCACAGCCCGCCCTCTCCCCGACTCTCTGTACACCCCCTCCGCCGAAGCGGAAGCCTTCTCATGAAATCCTATGCACGGGAGCTGCTGTCTTTCCCGAGCAGTTGCGATTTTTCGGTCGATTTTTGCGGATTTCGGATTCCCGTTTCGCTATCGGACGCGCCCGATGGGGGGTTTCCTCGCCGGAAGGCCCCTGAAGCTGTCAACCCTTCCCCGAGACGCTGTGCCCAAGTCTCCAGCTTCTGCCTCGAGGCGGTCGTTTTCGGGCAGGCCGGTGCCCCGAACCATCTGGCACGGGCGGGGGATAACCCGATGCAACATTTCCGGACGCCACACCGTAATTGCCCCTGTGGGGGGCAAGCCTTGGCCAGAACAGCCCCTGGGCCAGTCGTGGCCAAGCCGGGGTCGTTGGGCCGGAGACCGGCCCGCAACCCTCGGGGTCCCATAACCAGGTGGGGATCGGACCTTCCGGATAACTGCAGGCTCGCGAGGTGCTTCAGAGCTCAGGCGAGATAACGTTGCTGCGTCGGGATCGCAGCAGAAAGCAGCTTCGGACACGGCAGGAATGCGGGTCTGATCCGACAGAGAAAACGATGTCGAAAGCCTCGGTTTTGATTCCCATCCCGACGTATGGGGCTTCAGCAACGCCGGCGAGGTCTTTGCTCCTCAGCCATCCATGTTCAGCCAGCTCATGCTTGTCACCCTCCCGCAACTCCGCCAACGGCGATGGCGCCGAATATCAAAGCGGCGCAAGGCCGTGGCGCTCAGCCACTGGCGACGCCGCCGACGAGGTCGGTGTTCACGTCCTTAGCGTCTCAACCACGGCAACGCGCAGGCGGGGCAGAAAGGCATGACGATCAGCGTAGCGAAACGCAACAAACAGGCGTTGCCGGCCGTGTTGAAGTTGACCATGCAAACCTACACCGATCCGCAGCTCTTGGACACCTTCGGGGCGGTTGAACGACTGCCCGAACTTCGGCCCGAGAATCAGCCCAAGCCCAACAGAAAAACGGGACTTACGACGATGGAAGCGTTGTAGTGGGTGTTGTCCCCAGCGTTGTACTGAACATGCGTGAAGGGCATGGAAACGCAACGAACGACGAAAAAGCGACCGAAGCCGAAAATGCTGTATCGCCATGCGATGCCATGACTTGCGATTCTGTTTTCAATACTTCCATAGGGCGGAAAAAAACAGGCCCCGGTAGGGGGAACCGGGGCCATTGGCGAGCTATCGCAGGTTCCGGCACTCATGGTCCCGGCCGGGGTGAACCAGGACCGTAAGGTAGGGGTATTGCCAGTCCTTGCGACTAGCTTCTTGCCGTTCCGCCTTTCAGCAGAACGGCACCAAAGGGGGAAGCAACTCGTGCATTGTAACCGACCCGCGCCTAATTGGAAGATGGAATTGCGGAAATCCCGCAGCTCTGCCCCGAGCGACCCTCAGCAGTACGACCTGGAATATTACAGCTTTGGTGGATGAAATCTGCGGCGGAAGGAAGGCCGGAGCGCCTGCCCTGGGCCCGCAAATCAGCGGCCCCCGTGGTTTCTGGGGGTTACACGATGCGCCGGTCAGCAGACTCATCTCCGATCGCAAACTCCCATCAAGACACGGCCCCCTTCTGAGGAGTGGGCAAGGCCGGGATTCCGGCGGCTAAGCCACGAGATGGCCCGGTTGCAGCAGCCAGACACCGCCGCCGTTAACCAAGCTGATGTGGGGCAGCTTACAGCATGGGCGATCCTCGGCCTCAGTGAGGGACATGGCTTGCCGCTCGACAAAGCCGTAGACTCCAGGCGGGCGCCACCTGTGAGCCCGTCAGTCCCGGGACACCGGATGAACTGTTCAGTTCATTCCCAGTTCCTTCGCCATTTTCTCGAAATTCTGGACACAAGCCGCCACGTCGGGGGCGTTGTTCTCCCAGTTGTGCTCGTATTCGGCAGAGAAGACGCCCTTGAAGCCCTGCCGTTTGAGTTCGGCTAGGATGCCCTTCATGTTCGCCACGCCCTCGCCCCAGTGGACGTCGTGGGCGGTCATCGCCTTTTCGTTCAGATCTTTCAGATGCAGGCAGATGATCCGGCCTTCGAGCTTCTTGAGGCACTCGATCGGGTCAAGCCCGGACCGAAGCCAATGGCCGGTGTCGGCGCAGGCCCCGATTCTGGAGTTCGTTCCCTTGATCGCGTCCAGCACCGTGTCCGGGTTCCAGTACCGTGACGGCTTGGGATGATTGTGAATAGCCACGTTGATTTCATACTCCTGAGTGAGCTTGTCGAGCATCTGGAAGCTGCCCGGCTCCGGCTCGGACACGATTGTTTCGATGCCCATATCCTTGGCGAACTCAAACACCTTGCGGGCTGCGGCTTCGTCATTGCCAAGGCCGACCACGCCGTAATTGACCAGTCTGATACCCGCCTCGGCCAGCTTGGTCTTGGTCGTCTGCCTCAGGTCGGGGGCCATGTCATGATCGAACTTGGCGCTGCCAAGGCCGGGGCTCAGCCTTTGGCCGGGGTAGGCTTCGATGTACTTCAGCCCGATCGAACTGGCCTTGTCGACGGCCTCGAAGAAGGTGAACCGGTTGAATGTGTACGCCTGCGTTCCGACGCGCCAGGCCGGCTCCTTGTCACTACTCATCGGTGTGAGCTCCTTGACCCATATGCCACGGTATTCCACGTATGATGTTCGGTTGTGGGAGTCCTGGACGCCGATATAGCCCTCCAGCGGCTTGGCGGCCAGGGCCGGGATGGTCTTGGCATCGACGTCGACGACGGGGATGTTGTCCGCGAAGACCTTGTAGTGGTATCCGCGGCAGTGAATCTCGAACATGTGCCAGACGTCGGCAGTCTCGTCCGGTCGCGGATCGACGGCCACCGTTCCGTAGAGCGACCCGGTACAGTGGGCGATATCGCGAGGCTCATTGCTGATCTGGATCTCGCTGCCGGTTTCCCAAGGATAGCCCTCTGCCGCGGCTCTCACGAACACGCCCGAGTTGCCGTCCTTACCGATCCGCCACTCGACCCGCAGGATGAAATCGCGATAAATCTTGTTCGTCCGCATCCACAAGCCGCCTTTGCCGCTCTCGCTTCGCAGAACGCCGTCGGTGAACCAGAAGCCCTTGGGATCGCCGACGATCGTCCAACCCGTAAAGTCTGTGCCGTTAAGGAGTTGAACGAAACCCTCCGTTGACGGATCGGGCAGACGGCCGGCGACAAACCGGATCGACTGCACGACCAGTCGACGAAGGTTCGGGTTGGTGTATGCCTTGGCGTCGTGTCCGAGCTGAATGTAGACCACCGGGCTCTTGTGATAGGTGTGCGTCCAGGCAATTACCTTGTCGCTCGTCGGCTCGTCGGTGGTCAGCAATGGGTGGGTACCTTCGAGGAACTCCATGTCCTTATATGTTTCATCCTCGATCTCGAAGTCCTTCATGAAACGGGTGATGGGATGTTGCGGGTCAGCGATCTTCACCCGCACCTTGACGTCATGCTTGAACGAGGGCTTTCGTTCCGTGGGGCCGGGCTTGAGGTTGAACTTTGCCCCGATGATCTTGATCGCTTCGGGCCAGTCCTGGTAGTCCCCTGCAGCATGGTGCATGGCCACCAGCGGCTTACCCTTCTTCAACAAGGCCTCAAGGTTCTTGCGGGATTCCTCGGTGATCTGCGAGTACATGTCGTACCAGACCATCACATCGTAGCTGTCGGCCTTGTCCGGGGCGAACCACTTCTGGGCCTCGGGCTGCTGGACCTCTTCCCAGGCGACGTCCGGATGGCCGTCGAACATCTCGAAGAACTCTTTCCGCTGGAAGTCATGCCCGCCGGTGACGATGAGCACGCGGAGTTTGTTGGTCCGGACTGGCGGCTTGGGTTCCGGACCGGTATCGGCACCTAGGATGGCGGCAACACATGCGGCGAATGCGCCACAGACGATTACGCGCAGCATCGATTTGATCATGACTGACATCCTCTCTGTCGGAAGGGTTCTTGCTCAATTGGAGCTCATGTCCCATACGCCCCCACTCAGACCGGCCGGCAGCCGGTCCCACACGGGTCTGGGGACAGGCTGCTGTCCCGGCCATGCCATGGTGGGGCCATCTTGCACGGCCCTGGCTTCAAGATCAAGCGCACAGCTACCGGAATGTGATGCGGCCGACCGTGGCACTTTGGGCGGCCCTTGCCGAAACCGGAGCACAGACCAGGAGCCGGACCACAAGAGGGCCAAACCCCGAAGAAGTCGCTCCCTTCCGGCTTCGCGGGCAGGCTACGCCGGGACGGGGACGACCGCCCCGGTCAACAGTGGGGTGCGGTTTCGAGAAAACCCTGAAAAACTCGCAGCGGCTTGACCTGGAGACCGACGTGGTTGAAGCTGTTCCGACATGTCCAAGCCGTCCGGTGAATACAGACCCGACCGCCGGGCTCGGAAATGGCGGCTGCTGAGCTTGTTCTCGGGTTTACTCCTGGCCGCTTGTTTTCTTCTACCGGCCGTTCAGGGTTGCAATGGACCGATCGTCCCTGCGGCGTCGCTGGTCTGGGAGCTGAGTGACGCTTGGAACGGTTCGTGGCTAATCGACGTTGTCGCCGTTGTCGTCGTGTATTTTGTGGCCTACGCGTTCGGCGCCGCCCTGATGATCGGTGCCCTGGCAGCGCTCGTCGCCTGGCCCAAGCTCCGAAGCGCAAGCACGCTGGCGGTCATCATTCTGCTGGCCTACGCAGCCGTTGTCGTGCTGGCGTCCACACTACGGCAAGGATTCACGAATGGGTGGGCCCCCTCTTCGTGGACGACTCAGGATTATGTCAATCTGGTGTTCGGCCTGTTGTGTTCCCCCCTTTTGCTGGCAGGAACGATCTTCGCGATCCGCCGTCGGCACCAGCGTCGTCTCTGCCTCTGGTTCCTTGGCGGTTTGTCGGGGTTAGCCTGGTTCAGTTACTGGCCGATCTTCAGCAACCCGCTATACGGTCTTTACTTGTCGTTGGCTGCATGCCTGCTGATCGTCCTGGCCTCGGTGGGCGAGGCGGCCGTGCTCACCGACCAGTCCTGGCTGCGCACGTTCGGACAGTTGTTGACCTGCCGACTGGCACCCTTTTACGACCCGAAGGGCCGCTGCCCGGGTTGTGATTACTACCTCTACGGCCTGACCGAGCAACGTTGCCCGGAATGCGGTCGGCCGTTCACGTTTGATGAGTTGAATGCGACGCCGGAGGAGCTGAGTTTCGCCTCGACACCCCTGTGCCGTAATCGGGACGGCTGATGGCGAGCGATCCAACGCATGATTCCGGCGCCGGGCGGGTGGCTTTGGCGGCTTTTCTTGAGACGCGTCGAGGGGTCTACTCGCCCCGACCCAAGCTCGTACGCCAATGCATGAGTGGTTATCGGAGACGGCATGAGAATCGTCGACTTCGCCTGCATTGCCTCAACTCGACAGACTCCTCGCCTGCGTTTATCCTGTTTGCGTCGGCAATTGAGGTCGAAAGACGACACGACGTCCGGCGACAACCGGAGCCCGGTTCGCCTGATCAGCGGAGTTGCTTTGTCATGGAGATACCGCGTCGGGCACGCGGCGATGAGTTGCTCAAGCCGGGCCAGATGACCGGCCTGCGAGAATCCCTGCGCCGAATCTCGGGCAAGCACGACCTGGCAAGCGTGATCGCCTGCGCCTTCGACCATCGCACACGAATGCTCCCTTTTATTTACGCCGACACCCGCATGGCTCCCGCCGGCGTGAGGGCGATCGGCTCGGCGATGGCGGACGTCGGGTTTTCGAAGACCCGTATCGTGCTGCAACAGTGGAATCCCAACTTCAAGCCCAGCCTGATGCGGCTCGACGGTCGCGTTCCCGATCTCTTCATGGTTTCGAGCATGCAGATTCACACCGCTCAGTGCCATGCCCTGATTCGCGACGCCTGCCGTATCGACCCTTCCAAGAGACCCTTGATCATCGCCGGAGGCCCGAAGGTCATTTACGAACCATGGGATGTGTTCAGTTCTGATCCTCGGCAGCCCTGGGGTGCCGACGTGGCCGTGACCGGCGAGGAATATGTGCTGCTGAGTCTAATGGAGGTCCTGCTGAGCGTGCGAGCGGAAGGCGAACCGTTGCGGTCAGCCTTTCGACGAGCCCGTGACGGCGGCATGCTCGATGGGATCCCCGGGCTGGTGTACTCTTTGGGTGAGAAAGACGGCGTAGCCGAAGAGCTTGTCGACACCGGCACACAACGGCTGCTGAGCGACCTCGACGAGCTGCCGCACCCGGTTTTGGGGTATCGACTGCTTGAGCCGCCGAGCCGCGAGGCCACCCTGGCCGCCGAGAGCCTGCAGGCCGGCCGCGTGCGGAAGTACAGCCCGCTGGCGTCGCTGGTGCTGACCTTCGGCTGCAAGTTCAACTGTCCCTATTGCCCCATACCGGCATATAACCAACGACAGCATCGGGCCAAGAGCGGGGCGCGCATTGCCGACGAGTTCATCCGGCTGCACCAGGAATATGGCATCCGCTATTTCTTCGGGACGGACGACAACTTCTTCAACAACAAGCAACGGACGCTGGGAATTGTCGAGACTCTGGCCCGCAGTGCGATCAACGGAGGCAAGTTCCGCAAGACGGTCCGCTGGGCGACCGAAGTAACGGTTCACGACACCCTGCAAATGCGGGATCACCTCTCACTTGTTCGGGCAGGCGGGATAAGGGCCCTGTGGCTTGGTGTGGAAGATATGACGGGCGCACTGATTCGGAAGGGCCAGAGCGTCGATGGGACCGAAGAGGTGTTTCGTCTCTTATCGAGACACGGCATTGTTCCGATGCCCATGATGATGCACCACGATGGCCAGCCCTTGTATACGCGCGGCAGCCCCTGCGGCCTGCTGAACCAGGTGCGTTTGCTTCGCCGAGCCGGGGCTGCCGGCCTGCAGGTGTTGATGATTACCCCGGCAACGGGATCCAGGGGATATGAAGAAAGCTTCACTTCCGGCCTGACGTACGCTATCGCAGCCGGTCGCCAGGTCGAGCAGCACATGCTGGACGGCAACTATGTGGTGGCATCCCGGGACCCGCGGCCCTGGCGCAAACAGTTGAACATCATGCTGGCGTACCTCTACTTCTACAATCCGCTGCGCTTTCTCCGGGCAATCATCCGGCCCAGGACCAGGCTTTATCTCGCGGATGCTATGATGCAGGTTCTCGGAATGTGGGGCACCATTCAGACCGTTCGGCGCACGCTTGGCTGGGCATTGTGTCTGAAGCGAGGCCCGATCAGGCGGCACACTCGCCCGCCACAGCCCGCCGTCCCTGTGCGGAAAGCGGCTGTCTCGACGTCGGTTCTGGCCCAGGCGGATGCGTAAGACGAACCCGCATCGGCGTGATTCAACGAGCACCCAGGACGGCCACGTTGTCGATGCGGCCCGAGTCGCTGAAGGTGTTGAATTGCCACACAAGCCGCAGCGCGAAGTCGGGGTTGTCTGCCGTTCCTTGAGCTGTTGAGAGATCGACCACTTTTCGAGTCCATTCGGCGGGCAGGTCACCGGCCTTGAAGACGCGGGCGGTTGTCCACGGCCCCTCTGGTCCCGTGGTGCTGTAGCAGACGCCGAGCTGATCTTCGCTGGAGCCGTCGACGCCGCCCTCAACGCCGTCGGTTTGTCCGCACGGCGGGGCGGCCAGATCGCCAATCACATCAAACTCAACTCGGATGTCTCGGAATCCTCTGGTGGAGATGGCTCGCGTCAGGATCGTCCCTTCTCGCGTGCAGCGGTTGTCATCATTGGCACCGTGACCGACCGAGAAAACGGTTCCGCCCGGATGCCCGCCAAGAACCTGCCAGGATATGCTCGCCGGCCCATACTTGCCGCCCATCCAAGTCTCCAGTCTCCAACCTTCCGGACCGGTGTTGAACGGGAACATGGCGACGGTATCGGCCGGTAGCGGCGAAACACGGACGGGCCACGTCACCTCGGCCACGCCCCTAGTGTTGGCCGCTCGGACGGTGATGCTCCGATCGCTGCCGACGTGCTGCGCTGTTGGAGTCCAGCCACGAACGAACCCATGCCGGTCAACGGTGAGCCCGGGCGGGCCCTCAATCACCGACCAGTCGGTCGCCGGGCATCGCTGGGTCAGTGACAGTTGTTTGACGTATTCGATCCCAACCCACGCCGCGTCCGGGTCGGCCATGGCGTGCGGAAAGGCCGTCGGCCCGTCGGGCCTTGTGACTTCCCATGTGTCCGTCTTTCGAAAGACGCCTTCGTGCAGAGGGCGATAGACATCGAAGGTCACTTCGCTGCGCCCGACGTGGACGCGGACGTAGCTGTCGTACTTGGAGTTGCCTCGCGACTGTGCAACGCTGACCTGCCAGACACCGTCTTTGAGATACCGCGCATAACGATGTATGTGCCCGTTGAAGTATGCCACCACGCGGTGGTCGCTGAGCAGTTCCCAGAGGGCATCACGCTGGGCAGGGTACTCGTTCAGACTGTCGTTCTCATGCCGGACGTCGCCCCAATCGGCGTCCGGCTGAGGGAAGGCGGGTTCATGGGCTGCGACGAAAATCCATTTCTTGTCGGTGGCGGCAAGGTCGTCGGCCAGCCAGTAGTAGAGCTGAGGGATGACCTTGCCGGCCGTGCCCGGCCGTCGCGTACCGTGGTCCGTGCACCCGTCGTAGTAAAGATTCAAGACAACAAAGTGTGCGTCGCCGTAGTCGAATGAGTACGTGGTCGTCTCGCTGTTGAAAGGCCCGACGTTGACGATGTACGGCAACTCACGAAGGTGACTGCGGATGAACCGCATCGATTTCTCGGGCTCTTTCTGGTCGTTGTTGCCCAGCACGCAGTACCAGGGGAAGTCGGCCCCAAAGGCCTTCTTCAGCTCAATGTCCTGGGCTTCGATTCCCGGCATATGGTCGCCCACATGAATCATGAATGCACCCGGTCCACCCGTGTCCTTGATGTCCCGAAAAAGAAGACGCAATTCGTCGGGAGCCGTAAAAGCGGCACCCTCGATGTCCGCGGTTACGGTGAAAGTGAAGGACGAAGACGAGGCGCCTTGAGAAGTACCGCATCCGCTGACCGCGTGGAACAAGATCACGCAAGCACACACGACGACAAACATAGACACGGTTCTTCCGATCATGGTTGTGTATTCTCCGACAGTAAGTGCTCCGGGTTCACGTTTTGCCGCCGGTCCCGCATCGCTTCCACCAATCCTGTCAGCGAACAAGCATACCACACCAAAGCCTCGAAAACAGACAGTCGCAAGGCCGTCCAGAACCGGTGCGCATCGGTCGATGCCCCGAGTTGACCCGAGGATTGTCATGAGCAATAATAAGAGTTGCGGTTGCCCCTCGTTGCATCTGGAAGGTCGGTATCCATGCGCCGAAAGTGCGCGCTGATGCCGCGGATCGACTGGATGGCCGGGAGGGTTTGCGATCCTTGCAGTGAACCTCATTCCTTTGTGAGACCGAGCATCCCGTTCGAGACGATACCCGAAGGAAGCCGCTTGTAAAGACGTTTTTGTCTGTCCTGATGAGGAGTGATTCAATGCTGAGGACTTGTCTTTTTTGCCAGTCGTTAATTCTGCTCGGATTGCTTTCTGCCCCGGCCGAGGCCGTTGCTCCGCCCGAATGGGCGGTTATGGAATGTCGCGGGCTCAAGGCCTGGACGGAGGTGATCTATTACTGGATCGATCGCCAAGCCGAGGACGGCAGCTTCGGGTTCGGGCTTAACGATGACTGCGAGTTCTACGAGATGTGGCCGATTGTCGTCATGGCGGCGGACGATCAGCGGATTATCGAATCGCTGCGCAAGGCCCTCGACTGGGTGTGGTACAACGAGTCGCTGATGGATGGTTATGAGTCCGGTGCCCGTGACGTGGCCCACGCGGCCGAGGTGACGTCCAACACCCAACCGCTGATGACGATCATCGACTACGGCAATCCCGTGTTCATCGAACGCATGATGACCACAAGCAAGAATGTCGAGAAATGGACCGCCGTCAACGCCAGGGGCCACCGTCATTTCCGATCCAACTTTTTTGGTTCCCAGGAGATCTGGGAACACGCCTATTTCGGGTCGGATGCCGGTATTTGCGCCCGCGCGATGATTCCTGCGATGCATCTGTTGTGGTACAACCGCGATCCCCACCTGGCTCGTTATTGCCTGGAATGGGGCCGGGCATGGGTCGACCACGCCAAGGAGACGGCCTATGGCAAGCCTTACGGAATGCTGCCGTGCGAGGTGGTGTTTGCCACGGATGAGGCCGGCGGATTCACGCGCACCTGGTATACCGGGGCGGTCGTCCTCCATAATCAGCGTATCCGCTTGCTCGAGCTGCTGATTCTCGACTATGCGATCAGCGGCGATCCGGACTTTCTGCTCCCGGCGCGCACGGAACTGGGCATGTACGGGATGCTTCGGCACGGATATGCGATCAAGGACATTCTCGGTCCGGAGAATCGCTCGAACGCCGATTCTGTCACGCTGCCGCCGGACGAGAAGACCCGCTACGGACGGACGGGTGCAGAATTGCTTTACACCTATCGCTGGGCCACTGGGGACCACGAGTACGATCGCTGGTGGGGTTCGCCGCCCCGTATGACGAGACAGATCGCACTCGAAGCCGGCAGGAAAGCCGTTGAGTACGCCCGGGTTGAGGCCGAGAAGGCGAGGCGGATCAATATCAGGAACGGGACGGACAATTACGAAGCGTCCATCGACCTGTTGGGCGAGCACTTCCCGCTGTTGTACTACGGTACCGACCACTCCAGCCCCGATTTTGTGGATTTGCCGTTTCCACCGGTGCGGTGGCTGCGAGGCGACTATGAGCTGGCCGTGGTCATGCTCGAACACAGCCTGACCCGCTTCAAGGCACTGTGCTGCAACGTGGGCGAGAAACCTCGCTCCATCGGTGCTCAACTTTTCCAGTTGGAGCCCGGGGCATATCGAGTGACCTTCGGGATCGACGCCAATGCGGACGATCGGCCGGACCGGCTGGTTCGCGATGAAACCGTCATCATTGAACGAGGCTCCATTCTGGATTTCGACCTGGAGCCGGGTTACGAGTATATCATGGAGTTCATTCAGTTGGCTGAAGGCCCCGCTTGGGAATCGCGGGCGGATGTGGCGGTCTGTAGCGACGACCTGTTTTGCGTTCCGGCGGCTCCAGATCCGGGGACGGAGGCAGAACTGAGAATTCGGGTGCACAACATCGGCACTGAGGACGCCCGGCAGGTGAAGGTGCTGGCCGAGGAACTGGGCTCCGGCAGGGTCATCGGAGAGCAACTCATCGAGACATTGGCTTGTCCCCGTGCCCTGGTGCCCAGCAGCGTGATGGTCTCGATGCCCTGGCGGGTCGGCCCAAAGGCAACGGGCGTGCGCGTGCGGGTGGACACGGGCAATCTGGTGAAGGAAATCTACGAGGGCAACAACGCGGCCGAGCGAAGATTGGCTGATTTGCCCGAAGGACCGCGCCCGCTGCGCCCCATTTACCTGCCCGGTTGGTACCGTGACCAGCAGAAAGGGCCGGTGCCGGAGTTGACCGCCGTCTATGTCGAAGGGATCACCGTTGACGGTCGCCTGGACGAGCCCGGCTGGCAGAAGGCCGAGCGCATCGGTCCGCTCAGGACCAACCACAATGAACCGTCCGAGAAGCCCACGTACGTGCGGCTCGCGTACGGCTCGGACGCTTTCTACGTGGCCATCGAGGCCACGGAGCCGAGGATGGACCTGCTCGTAGCCAATGCCCGAGGACCGGATAGCGCGGGTATCTTCGGCGACGATTCCTTTGAGGTGTTCATCGACAGCAGGTTCGACAAGATGGATTACTATCAATTCGCTGCTAACACGGCCGGTGCCACGATCGAGGGACGGTTCTACAACTTCACCTTGTACAACGAACCATGGGAATGCAAGGTCCAGAAGGGAAAGGATCTTTGGGTTGCCGAGGTGCGCATCCCGTTCAAGTCGGTTAATGCACAGCCGCAACCGGGCAGCAAGTGGGGTGTTAACGTCTACAGAACGGCCATGACGTTCACTATGCCGCAGTCCTTGGAAGATCGCGAAAAGGGCTGGAAACATACGGAGCAGATCGCCCTCTCACCGACCTTCACGGGTTATCATGAGGTGGGACGATTCGCTGCGGTTACCTTTGGTCCGAAGCAATGATCGCTGGCGAGACAAACAAGAGGAGCTTGACAGGGGCTTCTATGGGCGCAGGTAGTACGCCGCCCACACATTGCCCAGATTAAGCCTGACGGCTTGCTCGAACTCCTGTTTGGCTTCCGAGGGTTTTCCCTTGCCCAGCAGGCCCAGGCCGATGGACAGGTGAGCCGATGCGGCGCGCGCGTTGGTCGCCTCCTGCTCGCCGAATTTGGCAAAGAAGTCGGGCTCGTCGGTTCTGGTCGTCAGCTTCTCCTTGCCGGTCCTGATGAGATCGTCGAACACCTTCGCGGCCTCGTCAGCCTTGCCCAGCTCCGCCAGGCAGAGCGCGTGGCAGTACCGGGTCTGCGGGATCGAGGCCGAGCCTGGGTGCGAGGCGCCTTCCTCGAAGGCCTCCCCGGCCTTGGCGGTTTCACCGAGAGCTTTTCGCGCCATTGCCGTATGGTAGGCGATCTCGGGGACGCGGAGGTTGTTCCGCGGCGTCGCGAGATTCTTCGGCGACTCGGCCGCTCGCTGAAAATCGGCCAGAGCCTCGACGTTCCTGCCGACTCTCAGCAATGTCAGGCCTCGTAGCAGATGGGCATCAACGTATGTTTCGTAAACGTGGCCTGTGTCCTCGCGGGCGTGGAATTGACTCTTTGACAGGTGGTCAATGGCCTGCTCGTATCGCCCGACCAGCACGAGCACCATGATCTCACGAAGCAGGCTGTCTTGATGCTGCCGAACGACCTCATGGTTCTTCTCCAGGACTGCCAGGCGACGCGCAGGATCCACGTTTGCTGTTTCGTATAGACCGTCCAACTCGAAGAACAGCCGCGGATCCATCGGGTTGCGGGTGACGGCCTTCTCGTAGCACTCGATCGCACGGCCGACGTCATTGAGAACCCGGTGGCAGGCCCATCCCAGATTACGATGCACCATGGCGAACTGATCATCGATCGCGGCCGACTTTTCCCAGCACGCGATCGCCGCTTCAGGCTGAAGATCAAACAGCAGATTGCCCAGATGGTAGTGGGCTCGGGCATCGGAGGGATTTGCCCGAATGGCTGCGTTGAGAACGTCCGCCGTCTCCAGCCGAAAAGGGAAACAGTAGTCGCTCGGCATTGCCGCGGCCCGCGTGTAGGACTCATGGGCCTGCGCTGGGTTCCCCTTCTGCTCGTAAAGGTATCCGAGGTAGTAATGCACAAGCGGATAGGTCGCGGCGAAGGGCATCTTCGTCTCGATCGGCCGACGGAGCACCTCGATCGCCTCGTTCCACTGGCTGCAGTTCATGTAGTCGGTGGCTAGCTCGAGATAAGATTGCACTTCGTCCCGCATCAGGCGTCTCAGCTCGACCAGTACGTCCGCCGCGGCATTGGGGGCCTTCTCAGCGGCCAGGGCCAGGTACAGTTCGTTGCGGGCGAAGAAGTCGAGCGGATCATTGGCCAACGCTGCGGACGATGACGCCTTGGCGGCCTGATAGTCCCCAAGCTTTCGCAGAACCAGCGATTGGAGACTGCGGGCCTTGTTGTTCAGGGTGTTGGTCGAGAGCGACCGCTCGATCTGCTCCCTCGCTTCCACGAACGCACCTTCTCGACAGGAAAGCTCCGCAAGCTGATTAAACGCCGCCGAGTGAAAGGCCTGGTCCCAGGATGCCCGATAGAAGTTGTCGTACGCTTCGTCACACCTGCCCTGAGCGCGCAGCGACAAGCCGAGTTGGTAATACGCCTCAGTGTCGCCCGGGCGGGTGTACGCTGCCGAAAGTCGCTCGATTGCCCGCCGCAGGTGCTTTTCAGCCTCCTCGTACAAGCCTCTCTTGTTGGCGCGAACCCCAAGAATGGTGTTGCAGCGGGTGTCGCCCGGGTCGCGTTTCAATGCCTCGCGGTAGTAGTCGTCGGGGTTGACGCCGGGGTTATGGATCTGCTCGATTCGCAGGCCGGTCAGGTATAATTCCTCGATATTCTTGATCTCCTGGGGTCCCGGAGGAGCCTTCACGACGGCGGGCAACTCCTTGACCGGCTCGCGTTGGACCGGTTGGTACGCAATGAGTTCCCGACCGTCGGCCGAAATCAGCACCGCCCGCAGATCGGCCCGGCTCACGCCCGCCGGAACCGCGATCTCCCGGGCAAAAGGCTTCTCGGGTCCTATCTCGACGGTTTGCTCGAAGAGAGTTGTGCCGGCCGCGCTCAGGATTACCTTGGCGTTGTCGTGCTTCGTCGTCGCGTGAAACCCGAACGCCAGTTGGTTGTCCGGCTTCAGTTCCAGGTTAACTGCGCCGTTCAGGTTGGCGTTCTTGAAGCCGCCGATCTGGCGAACAGGATACCAGTATTGCTTGATGACCTTGGTTTCATACGGCTTGATCCAACTGTAGTCCGGCTGGTTGTCCGACCAAGCCCCGACCATGAGTTCGACGTAGGGACCGTCGTTGTCGGTCAGGATGCTGTCCCACAGACGAGCGGCTTCGCCCTTGCCCCACTCCCAGACCTTGGCCCCGCATACCAGGTGATGATTAGCGACATGCACCACGCCCGCCTGTCGGCCGTGATCATAACCGCCCATGAAGTCCTCTTGCAGGTTCCACGCGAAGAACGAGTTTGGGTTCGGCATGTTCTTCCACCAGCTCAAGTCGACGCCGGTGTAATCGCGTCCGAGGTACCGACCCTGTGCGATGGGCCATGTCGTGAAGTCGATCTTCGAGTGGTGGGTCACCACCTGCACGCTGGGCGGGAAGATGATCTGGTAGTCCTCGTTGACATGGACGGCCACGTTCGCCCAATAGAGGATCGAATGCGGCTGCGGCGTGCGATTGAAGAGCTTGACAGTCGCCTCAACGTAAGATCTGCCCGGGTGGAGTGTCAGGCCGACCAGCCATCTCATCCGGTGCCGCCGTTCGGTTTCCCCAAGCCAGATCGTTTTGCTGCCGTCGGGGTCCTCCGCGAGGCAGTAGTCCACGGGCATGAAGGTTGTGTTCCGATGATGGTGAAAGGCACACCACTCGACACCGCCGGAGATCCAGGCTCCGAGCATTCCGATAAAGGCCGGCTTGATCACGTGCTGGCGATAGAAGAAATCGTAGCCGTTGGTCTTATCGGTCGCGGCAAACAGCCGCCCGCCGATCTCCGGCAGTACGGTCAGCTTCACGTACTGGTTTTCGAGGTTCAGGGCCGTGTACGACCGCTCTTCGCGAACGTGGGTGAGGCGATCCTGAAGAGCATAGGGATAGACTCGCTTCTGAGCACCCTGATAGGACTCCTTCGAATAGAAGATCGGATTGGGATCCGGCGCGCCCACCCGGTAGGTCGGGACGACCACCTGCTCTTCCCAGACCCTGACATCGCCATGGGCCGCGCCGGTCGAAAGCACGAGAGTCAAACCGCAGGTTGCCGCAAGATTGAGCCGCTTGCCGCGTCTGATCACGTTCGCCTTCCTCCTTGCCGTCACCGGCTCGGGTCGTCTGAGGGTTCTGCCGTAGCATCAGGTTCTTGGTGGCCCGTAGGGCTCGCGATAGGCGGTGCGACGGAGCATCTCCGTGGCCTGCGTGTCAACCGTCTCATACGTCGAATCGGCGAAACAAGCCAGTTCACCGGGCTTGGAGTAGATCCTGCGGCCCGTGCGATATGCGATATTAGCCAGGTGACAGGCGGCGGCGGCGTACTGGCCGACCTCGATGGAGGCTTTCGGCTCCGCACGGGTCCGCACACAGCTCACGAAATCCTGGAGGTGTGCCAGGGTCAACGCATCGAACGGTGGATTGGCGTTCTCGACGGGGGCCGTGTCAATCGGTTTGTCCTGACGCAGTGCGGCAGGGAGCACCGCCGACCCGCGCCGATCGACCAGGAGAGTCGCCTCTTCACCGTGGAAGAGCGCCCCGCTGTGCATGGAGCTGATCGCATCGAACATATCGTTGTGTGCAGGCACCGGCGGACCCCACACGGCGTGCCCGTTACCCAGTCTCAGTGAGTAGACGTGCGTGAAACGGCCCGGACGCGGCAGGAGTTGCGTGTCATACTCGAAGATCACCTCCATCGTGTCCGGCGTCTCGCGGAAATCACCGAGACCCTGGTTACCGCCGACGGCGGTGACGCTCACCGGGCCGTTAACCCGCATCGCCCAGTGGATCAGATCCTGGTAGTGAACGTTCCAGCGAGTTAGCATGCCGCCGCCGTATTCCCACCAGTTGTAAAACAGGCCGTGGGTGCGCCCCGGGTTGTACGGCCGCACCGGGGCGGGGCCGAGCCACTTGTCATAGTCGAGGGACGCCGGCGGTTGAGCGTCGTCGGAAGGGGGCACCGGCTTGAGCTTCGCAAAGTTCCAACTGCGAGTCTGGGCGATCTTGCCCAGTGTGCCTGCCCGCACTTGCTGTACCGCGTCACGGAACCAAGCGGCCGATCGGTGCTGCATGCCGACTTGGACGACTCGGAAGTGCTTCCTTGTTATTCGGGCCATCGCCGCCCCCTCGAGGACATTGTGGCCGACAGGCGACTCAACATAAACGTCCTTACCGGCCGTGCAGGCATAGACGTGCTGAACGGCGTGCCAATGATCAGGCGTGGCAATGACCACGGCGTGGACGTCCGAGCGGTCAAGCATCTTGCGAAAATCAGCGACTGCGTCGGGTCTGCGACGACCGGCCTTCTCGACGCGCTGAGCTGCCAAACCCACCCGTTCCGAGTCGACATCGCAGACTGCGGGAATGTCGACATCCTCCTGCCGGAGCAACAGATCGAGAAGCTGCCAGCCGCGCTGGCCGCAGCCGATCAAACCTACCCCGACGCGCTCACCCGCACCGAGCGACGAGCCCACTGGACGAGTCGATTGGCCGACCAACGTGCGGGCCCACGCGGCGCCAACGGCAGCCGCGCCGGCACGAGCAAGCACCGTTCGACGTGAGATATTCTTCTTCATCTCATGATTCTCCATCTGCCGGCCGGATGAGGCTCCCGAAGACCTCACTTCAGCGTGATCTGGCATCGCAGGCCCGCTCGCAGAGGCATCAGATCTCGCATACTCACCTTCTCAATCTGCTTGCCGGGCTCTGACGAAGTCACCCACACCTGCTCGATCTCGCCATCGGCCAGAATCTTGTTGACCGCCATACCATCAGCGAAGGTCTTCGTGACGTCAACCGACAGCTTCTTGCCGTCGGCTGACACCTCGCCGATCGCCCAAAACGTTGGTGTGATGATCGGCCATTTGCCGGGGCAGACTTTGGCCAGAGCTCTCGGCCTGAGGGTCAAAGTGCCGCTGACGGCGTCGTAATGCGTATCGGCCAGGGCCTGGTAGGCCAGCCAACTGGCCGGGGCGGTCATGTAGAAGACGCCCCAGTCGATCCGGGCGGTGATCGGGTCGTAGTAGAGGCTCTGGTCCCACGGGTCCGGGCCGTTCGCGGCGATGATGTTGTCGCGCATGGCCTTGATCAGGTCCCAGCCGGTCGGGGCCATGTCGAAGAGGAACGCGCTGCCGCACAGCAGGGCCCGCGAGTGCATCGGCCAGCTCACCGGAGCGTTACGGTGCTCGCCGTCGCGAGGGAAGAGCCGGCCGTCGGGGGTGACGATCTTGGGTGGCAGCTTGAAGTTCTCGTTCCAATGCAGGGCGAGCGTGTTGGACAGGGCGGTCTGGCGGACCTGCTCGTCGAAGATGCCGTCGAAGCCGAGCAGACGGCACCAGAACTCGCCGGCCATCTGCGAGAAATGGCTGGCGTCCGTCCTCTTGTTCTCCGGAGGCGGCGATGAGCCGTAGCGGAAGTAGTTGCCCGTCCATAGCTCCTTCATCGCCAGGTCGCGAGCCCGGTCGTAGCGGGCTTGGTACGTGGCCAGCAGCTTGTCATCGCCCATCTCGCGGGCGATGGTCATCGCAAGCTTCAAAGTGCACAGGTACAGGCCGGTGGTGTAGCTGAAAATGCGGTAGCTGTCTTCATCGTCGAAGGTGCTGCCACGTCCGGGGACGCCAAGTCTGTCCGGGTCCCAGTCGCCGGCCAGACAGTCGATGGCCTTGAGCACCTTGGGCCGCATCTCTTCCCAGAAGGTTTTGTCTCCGGTATAGCGATATACCTGGTACGACAAAATGCTGAACGCAGAGCACAGGTCCGGCCAGTCGAAGGCCTTGAGCTTGGCGGCGAAGTCGGCTGTGCCCAGGTCGTGGGTGATGCCACCGTTGTCGTTCTGCAGTTGCCCGAACTGGCGGAGTTCCTGCTTCTGAAGCTGCGGGAAGAGCAGGGCCAGGTGGTGTGAAGCGTAGAGCTTCTGATCCATGGTACCCATGCAACCGAACATGCTGGTCGCGCCTTCGTTGACGCTGAAGCGGCCGTCCTTGGTCAGCCAGGTGTCGGTGCTGAGAACATAGAGGTCGTTGAGCAGCATGTCGTTGAACCAGGCGGGGAGGTTGCTGCGGTCGAAGAGGTCGTGGAGAGCCTTGGTCTCCCCGAACAGACGTTCACGATTCTTGAGCACGTACTCCGCAACCTCCCGTACGTTCTTGAAGCGGTTGTGGTAGTAGTGGCCGAGATCCTCCTTGCCGAGCTGATGGAAGTGGTCCATGTACCAGGTGAGTATGAAGGGAACAACTACTGTTTCGCCGGGGAACAACTCGCCCCTGATGGAGACTCCGCCGGCCGTATGAGGTTGTGGCGATACGTTTCGCAGGTCATGTGGGGGAAGCCGCCCAAAATCCTTCCACTCTCGCGGACCAGTCTCCGCATTGTAGGGCATGAGTGTCCAGCCCGGACCGAACTCGCCCATGAAGTCAGGAAGCCATACCATCAGCGCATGATTCCCTTGCGAGTCTTTCTCCGTTTTCGGTCCGCCGCTGAAAATGAAGCCGGCCGGCGGACCATCCATGCCTCCGCTGAATGAGGTCGTCGTATTGCCCTCATCCTCGCGGAACCGAAGATAGTGGCCGGTCTTGCCCCACAGACTCCCTGGCTGAGGTCGGCCGCCGGAGCCGATCAGGTTCTCCCATGAGACCGCGACGGCCACATACTGTCTGTGCTTGGTTGTGTTCTCCAACTTAAACTCAAGTACAGCCGCAGGCAACGACGAGTCGTTGATGTTGCCGGGGATGATCGGCGACCAGGCAGTGAGCGCGATGGGAATCGGCCATGCCTTGTCGGTGAAAGTCATTTGGGCGATCGGATAACGGGCGTTGAAATCGATCTTCTCAACCGGCGTCAAGCCGACAGCAGGTTCGTCGCGCAGGATTCTCGCGTGCCCGTTCACGCTCGCGGCCATGAAGCACAGGTCGGGATGGTAGAACGGCGTGTCGATGTTGTTGTTGGTGGTGATATTGCGAAACGAGCCGTCGCGGGCGATTTCGATCTTGCCGGCCCCGATGCCGCCCAGGGGCATGCCGCAGCGGACCTCCTTGCCCTTTTCACGGTCGCGGATCCATCGCTCCGCCCGGCCGTGGGCGATGTAACGCTCGTTGGGGCTTACACACACGTAATCGAACTTGGGAACCGATGAGTCGGAGCCCAGCGGGAGCTTGAGCGTCAATAGCTCAAAGCCTCGCGGGTTGGCCCCGGTGGCCAAACGAACCCACTTCTTGCCTGTGGGTGTCCCTTCGGCCTTGATGACGGCCGGCTCGTACTTCCAGGGCTCCTTGCGATGGTCCTTGAAACCCAGGACCTCGATTCGCTCGAGCGGCTGGTCGGCATCGCCGCGGATGTACAGCCCTCGCGGCGTCACCGCCCCCGGCCCGACAAAATGGACCTCGACGCTCACGAGCCCGATCTTGTCGACCGCAAACTCCGAAGCCGCGTGCCAGTCGTACCACTCCTCGTTCATGTACCAGCGTTCGATCTCCGAGAATGCCGGGGTTGAGCCGAGCAGGATTGCCGCACATGTCCAGATACGGATTCTTGTCATCGTTCACCTACTGCAAACAAAGGTGGCGAAAAGCAAACCGCCAACACGCCGGGAAAGCAGGAAAGCGAATTCCCCGGGGACGAGTCCGCAAAGCCTGCTGGTCCAAGAAACCTTTCTCGCACCGCTTCGGCGGCGAATCTCTTTGCCACTGATCGTTGCGGGATCCGGGCCCGACGGCGGCGGCGCCGAGATCCGGGCGTCGCCACAACTTTTGGCCGTCCGGGCCTCAATTCTCCGCCGGTGCCGACCCTGTTGTCGATCTCTCAGCCTGCTCTTGCCTGGTTTCCTGCGGCCCGTCATTCAGCAGCATCTGCAAGAGCTGCTGATACTTTTCCGGGGCCAGCCAGTAGCCTTTGGCGATATCCCAACGGCACAACATGCACCATGATTCCGGCGTCCCCGGTCGACGGCGCGGAAAACCTCCTCGTATTGAGAGATCGACAGTGTAAAAGCCTTCCGAGATCGTCTCCTCCGACAACGGTTCTCCAGTAACCATGGCGACGCGCTCGTCGCCATGATACCGCCATCGGCCCTGCTCGTCCCAAGACTCCACCGAGACAACGGGTGTCAGCAGCGAGATGCGGAGATGCGAGTCCGCCGGTGCCTTGATAGGTTGCCCTTTGTACTCGAGCCTCTCGATGCGGCCCAGACAGGTCGGGCATGCCAGGCGCACGTACGAGAAGTCGAGAACCCATCCGTGTCTTTCCGTATGTCGCCAGGCTCGGTCAATGAAACAGAAATAAAACGTCGCCGCGATGACGCCAAGGACCATGAGGAGGGCGATAGGCCGTTTTCGTTTGCCGGTCATGACTGTTTAAGCGTTTCACCCCAGCCGATTCAACGAGCCCGCTGCGGCGAGCTCATGCCACCTCTTCTTCTTGGCGCTTTGGCGGTTCACTTTCCCTTATTCAGCTTCCGTCGCAGATCATCGTAGAATGCCCTGGCCTTGGCCAGCCTGTCAGAACCCCCTCGCCGCGTGGCGTGTTATCGCCTGCGATTTCGGGCCTCGCCGTCACTGGCACCGGCGACACAGACCATGGCTGGGGTGGTCTGTCCGGCAGCGGTGTCCATCAGCCGGAAGCGGACGATCGTCTTCTCCGTGCCTGCGGCAAGACCGGCAAAGAAAAGAGTAGCCGACGCAAACGAGACAGCGTGCACGGTCATATTCAAGTTCTTGCTCCCAAAGCACGACTTCCGATCACCACTTCAGGTCGTTTGCATCGCGTCGATGATGTTGTTTCGCGAGGCATATCGGGCGGGCAGAAGGCCGGCAATCAGGCAGATGGCCGCGGTGAAGGCCACGCCTAACCCGACCCAATGCCATGGCACCGTGGTCTCCAGAGCAAAGCCCCACACTTTGTACACAATCTTGTTCACTCCGTGGGCGGCAAGGAGCCCGACCGCGACTCCTCCCAGGCTGCCCAGCAGTCCCAGCACCAAGGCTTCGCCGATCACCAGGCGTCCGACCTGCCACTTGGTCGCACCCACCGCCCGTAACATCGCGATCTGCCTCGTTCGACTGGTGACATTGGCCATCATCAGATTGGCCACTCCTAAGGCGGCGATGAACAGGGCCACCGTGGGGACGCTGGCAAAAAGGAGCATGGCCCGTTGAATATCACGATCAATCTGATCCTTCAGTGCCCGGGCTGAGGCGTGCAGGGGGCTCGACGAGCCGACCTTGGCCGCCAGAAGCTGCATGACCAGTTCTTCCCGGAACGTGCGCCACCGTTGTTCGGGTGTGAGGTCCGCCCAGGCGGGGTTCGGGCCGCTGAGCAGCGATTCCTGAAATACCCGAAGCAGCGGTACCTGGAGCCAATGAATCGGCATGCCGGCGGTTCGCAGAGGCCTGCATTGCTCGACGATCCGGTCCAGTTCCTCAGATCGCTCCGGCAACGAGGCACGCCAGGTTTCGAGCATGTCGGCCAGCGCGCCGGCATCGCTTACTCGCGGAGGCATTTCTTCAGCAAACTCGGCCGGCGGAGATGTCTGGGGCAGATCGAAGTTGATCAGAAACATGCTGGCTACATCGGGAACTTCGAACAACCGTCGGGCGTCCTCGAAGGTGCCCATGACCACGAACGCGGAATGTTGTGTGAGCATTCCGCTGGCGTTGAAGTAGTTGGCGGCGATCTGCAGCGCGGGCGATGTCACCACTCCCCCGATCTCGAAGCGGTGCATTCTTCGTTTGGCCTCATTCATGCGGATATTGACCGTGTCGCCGACGTCGACCATATAGGTGCGCGTGAATTCGGGCGTCACCAGGATGTAACCGCCCTTACGCAGCTTGGCCTCGGCGTCTTGCTGGTTGCCTTGCACGAACTCCAGCTTCGCGATTCTGAAGAATTCATCCGGATCACCGGCGACGAACGTGCACCAGGGGAAGTAGAACAGACTCCGGCCGAAGACTGTGCAACGCAAACCCTCATTCACCAGGCAGCTTGACTTCACGCCTTTGAAGTCTTGTACCTGCCGTCGGGCTTTCTGCCTGTCCACCGGCGGACTGATGAACACGAACGCCTCGGCGAACTGGCTCGGGAAATCCCAGCCGCCGGCTATGGACTTGCCGAATACCACGAGCGAGACGATCAGCGAGAGGCCCACCATGAGCCCGCAGCAGATGGCCGCGGATCGCCACGCCGCCCGGCCGACCTGGTCGCTCAGCAGACGCCATTGAACACGCAGCACGGCGGCGGCGGCCATTACGGCCGCCTGCCCGACAAGTCGAATGGCGGCGGGCATGATCAGTGCACACCCGCCGTAGAGGAGCGAGATCAGCACAAGTGGATAAGCCGGGTGTCGGAGATGCTGGATCAACGGCGTCCACAGAATGGCGTAGAAGTACCCGGCCATCATTGCCAGCCCCACAGCTCCAGCCGTCCAGGTCACCAGCCCGGGAGCCGGCTGAGACTGCGGTCGAGAGGCGGCCAGCGGTGAGACGCGCATCGCCTGGACCGCGGGAATGGCTGCTCCGGCAAGCGTCGTGATGAGACCGCCGGCCAGGGCCAGAACCATGCCTGGCCGGCTGATGACCCATTGACCAATGTATTCCGGCGCCAGCCACACGCTGAGCCCGGCCAATCCTGCACCGATCGGGACACCCGCCAGGACGCCGGTCAACGCTACGGGCAGGGCCTCGGCCAGTACAATCATGGCCGTCTGCGTCCGCGTCATGCCCAGGCACCGGAGCATACCGAGCTGAGCGATTCGTTCCACCATTCCCATGCTCAGCGTCGACAGGATGATGAAAAAGCCGGTCAGCAGTGCTACGCTCGACAGCAGGCCCATGACAAACGCCGTTTGCTGCTCCGCATCCTCCACCTGTGCGAGCTTTGCCTCGCTGGAATTCACCAGGAAGCCCTGTTTGTCGCGGTCCACGATCTGGCGGACCTGTTGCTGTGTGGCGCGCAGCGCCTTCTGAGAGTAGTCATGGAGCAGGATGTCAATGCGGGTGACGCGGGCAACATCCTTGCTGATCTGCGACAGTTCCTGCATGCGGTCAAGACGCCCGACGATCAGCGGAGGCTGCTGCTTGGCCACCCGCCGGTGTTCGATGACGCCGACAATCGTAAAAACCGCGGACTGCTCGGTCGCTTTGATCCATTCCGGACCGCGGCAGCGAATCAGGACCTTGCTCCCGATCGCCAGACCTGTCTGCTCGGCGAGTTGACGTTCCACCAGCAGGCCGTCCGCGTCGTCCACTGTCAGAAGGCGACCACCGTTTCCAGGACGCTCCCTGCGGTATTGCCGGAAGTGGTACTCCGTTGCCGGCTCGATGCCCATGGCCATCACCGAGACACCGCTGCCCTCCACAAGCTTCCTGGTTTCAGGGTCTTCGATCAACGGTTGCAGGTACATGTAGTATTGCAGGCAGCAGGTAACGTGAGCGACATTCGGCAAGGCGGCGATCTTGTCCGCCAGATGTTGATTGACCTGACCGTTTTGCCCGAAGACGGATTCCACCGACAAATGGCTTCGCCCGATCCAGAGCCAGACTTGGTCTTCCAGCGACAGGCGCACCGATTCATAGGCACTGGTTACCCAGATGACCACGCCCACGCCGAGGGCAATGGCCCCGACGGCTCCGGCGGTTCGCCCCGGCTTAACGCGCCAGTTCCGTATACCGACTTGCGACCAGTGCCGCATCACTTGGTTTTATTCCCTCGATCCTACCGATGATCTGTCCGTCTTTGAGCACGTAAATCCTGTCTGCGTAGGAGGCCGCCGCGGCCTCGTGCGTGACCATCAGAACCGTCTTGCCCATCTCATGGGCCAGCCGACGGAGCAGTTCCCACACCTCGACCGCGCTGATCGAGTCGATGTTGCCCGTCGGCTCGTCGGCCAGGATCAGGGCCGGGTCATTGAGTAGAGCCCGTGCGATCGCCACGCGCTGCTGTTCGCCTCCCGACATCGCCTGTGGTCTGTGGCCGGCGCGATGCTCCAGGTGCACCAGTCGAATCATTTCCGCCACGCGAGATCTGATCTGGCTGCTGTTCAGGCCGTCGATCAGAAGGGGCACGGCCACGTTCTCCTCGGCCGTGAGAGTAGGCAGCAGGTTGTAAGCCTGGAAGATGATGCCTATGCGCTTTCGCCGAAACAGCGTCCGCTGACGGTCGGACATGCGCGTCAAATCCTTGGACTCGATTCTCACGGTTCCCGAGTCGGGCAGGTCAAGCCCGCCCGCCATGTGAAGAAGCGTGCTCTTGCCCGAACCGCTGGCCCCCATGATGGCTGCCAGCGTGCCCTGGGCCACCGAGAGCGAAACGCCGTTCAATGCCCGGATTACCTGGCTGCCCAGTCGGAAGCTCTTGTGAAGGTTCTCAATCTCCAGGACGTCGGTCATGATTCTCTCAGACCCCGCAGGAGCGGTTTCGATTCAACGCTCATGCCCCAAAGGGATGGCCAGGGACTTCCAGAGCCCCTACGTGCCAGGCCAAAGCTCCCTGCAATTCCTTCACGTTGTGGCCTTCTGCTGCCTGGGGTACACTCACCGCCCGGAGGTACCGCATGAGGCTTGTGGTTACTGCCGACCTTCATTACGACATTGCCCGCAGCATGGCGCCGGCCCGCAGAGTGGCCGAGCAGATCTGCGGACTCGATGCCGACGCGCTGCTGGTTCTCGGCGACGTCGGCGGCCGGGACCCCGATATTGTACGCGATGGCCTTCATCTTTTCGACAGATTCAAGGGTCGCAGATTCTTCGTTGCAGGCAACCACGACATCTGGACCAATCCCGGCGAGGACTCCCTTGACCGCTTAGAGCGGGTGTTGCCCCAAATCTGTCAAGATGCAGGGTTTCACGATCTCGGCCTGGCCCCGGCCGAGGTGGACGGCGTCGGCCTGGCCGGTTCGATCGGCTGGTATGACTACAGTTTCCGCTCGGAGCAATTGCACATCCCGCTGCGATTTTACGAAGCCAAAATCGCCCCTGGCGCGGCCTCTCGCCTGGATGAATACGCCCATCTGGTGGCAGACCTCTCGGATGTCCCTGAAGAGGCTTTGCGCATCGGAACGCGCTGGATGGACGGCGAGCACGTGCGCCTCCCGATGAGCGACGTCGATTTCTGCCGGCGGTTGGTCGAACGCGCCGATGCCCACCTGCGGCAACTGGAGCGGATCTGCCGCACGATCATTTTCGGTATCCATCACCTGCCCTTTGAGGAGCTGGTTCCGCATCAAGACCACCCTGGCTGGGCGTTCGGGTCAGCCTTCCTGGGAAGTACGCGCTTCGGCGAGCTCCTTCTGCGATGCCCGAAGGTGCGATACGTGTTCTGCGGCCACAGCCATCGCGAGCACCGCATGCGAATCGGACATATCGATTGCGTCGACGTCGGTTGCACCTACATATCCAAACGCTATGAGATCGTAGAAGTGTAGATCAGCGGCAGAGCCTTGAGGATGCCGCGAGGGGAGTCACGAGGGGCCGTCGAGAGACAGCCCCGCGCGGGCGCCTCCGCGCAGGACTCCGCGGGTCGCCGGACTGCCTGAACCCTCGCCTATACCTCCACCGTTTCGAGATGGGTCAGCCCCTCACTGATTCGTGTGGTGATGACTTCATACATTTGTGAGGAGACGACCTCGATCCTGAGCAGCGACGAGAGATCCGAAACGTGTTCCTCAATCTCCATGAGGCAGCGAGCCAGCGTCTCCGGTGCCAGATTCAGGACATGCGCGATTTCGCGGCAGTCTGCGACGACCGCGTCGAGGTCCGTCGGGGCTTCGCATACCCATGTGCTGATCCGGTTGGCCGCACCCGTCAGATCGGCCAGGGCATTTCGACCTTGCTCGCGGCATTCCCATGAGTGCCAATGAACGGCCTCGCAGATGGCTTCCGGCAACTTCCAGTGATCCAGCACCGTCGCGGAAACCTTACCGTGGGTGGTGCCAAGCAGGATTTCTTCAGTCAGAGCCAGATCGGGGTTGCCTCCAGGGCGGTATTGCTCGGCGATTGTACGGTACTTGTCCGGAAACGCGGCATCCAGAATGACGATCCCCACATCGGCCAGCAATCCTGAGATAAACGCTTCTTCGCGTCGGTCGGGCAGGATCGCGTCCGCGAGCCGGGCCGCGAGAACCGCGGCCGTCAGCGATCGTCGCCAATAATAGGCCGGTTCGATGCTTGCGCATCCGTTTCTGTTCAGGCTCTCGACAATGTATCGCCCGAGGACCAACGAGCGGATTCGCTTGATGCCCAGCAGGGTCATTGCATGCGGCAATGCGGTGACTTTGCGCGTGACGCCGAACAAGGCGGAGTTCGCCAATCTCAGTATCTCGCAGGTCGTCCCGGGGTCGGAAGACAAGACCTCGACCACTTCGCGGTAATCGAAATCCGGGTCTTGTATGATCTCGAGGAATCGCACCGCCACTTGCGGCATCGACGGGATCGCCGCAGAGCGTTTGATCAGTTCCAGAACTGTGGTGTCCATCGGTACTCCCAACCCGCGTACAGACCCGTCAATTCGGACGCCCGACACTTCGTCGGGGCAATGTCTTGTTATCCGTTGGATCGGTCCGAAAATGCCGTCGGGTTAGCAGGCTGAGCCAAAGAATGGTGTTTTCGCATGCCTCTCCCGAGGGCTTGCACCCAGGCATGAATCCGGTCTTGGGATTATAGGGCCTGAGGCGACGGTACTTACTCAGGGGCACAATAGGCAGGGCAACGTTTGGATGGGGTGCTCTGGAATTCCTGCGTTCGCATTGCCGCTTTTATCGCACCTGCCGCACGAAATCAGCCGATGGAAGAACCCGAGGAAGATGAACGAACCTCGCCGCAGGGAGCCGTCAGAAATGGATTTCAGGGTCAATCTAACCATCGAGGTCGAGCAGAAAGCCAACGCTTTGGCGATCAGCAAGCCGGTGCCTGTTCAACTCGCCTACCATCGGGGGCAGTGGCACTTCGAGTGCGAGGACCCCTCGGTCACCGTGCCTGCCTGTCGCAGCCTGGAAGAAGCCTTGGTCATGGGTTCTCAACAGGTAGCGGCCGAGGTCCAGGCCGCGGCCGTCGAGAGGCCCTTTGTCGTCGGCAAGATCACACCCGATCGCATTCCGCTGGGGATGTTCTGAAAGGTCGGCAACCGGTCCTGCTCTCATCCACTGAGATTGTCCGGCACGACCACCGTTTGCCCAAAGAAACAACCGACCCGCACGAAAGATAGGCTCCCGTGCAGGTCGGTCTGTTGTCTTTAGCAGCTCTCTCGAGCCCGTCATGTTGCCGCTGATGCGGGCCGCACTTTCATTGGCCGCGAAGCTTGGGATCCAGAGCGAAGATCTGCACGCGGCGATTGGCTTGTTTGCCTTCCTCGGTGTCGTTGGTCTGCGCCGGACGCGTCTCGCCCCAGCCACAGGCCGCCAGGTAGTTTCGAACGCCGGCGTTCTTGAGATAACGCAAAACGGTCAGCGACCGCTGGCAGCTTAGTTCGTAGTTGTCTTTCCAATTGCTCTTTTCGATCGGGTCGTTGTCCGTATGACCGAAGATGTAGATCTCGTGGTTGGGGTACCGCTGCTTGATCGCATCGGTGATCTTGTCCAGAGTCGGCATCCCTTCTTTGCGCAGCTCGGCCTTTCCGGAATCGAACAGAATGTCGCCTTCGATGTTGATCAATGCCCCTCCGGGCACCTTGTCCCAACCCTCGGGTTTCTTGGCCAGCTCACCCTTGAGGCGGTCTCGTTCGGCTTTCAGAGCAGTAACTTCGTCCTCGGCCGCCATGCGAGCGCGCTCGGCCTGATCGTAGAGCTTCTGCAATTCCTGCACCCGGTCATTTGCGGTCGTCAGATCCTGCTGGCATTGCTTGAGCTGATCGGAGCAGCCGAACAACGAAATGACCAATACGAGGGAAAACAGCCTCACCAGACTGGAAACCAGACGCGCCATGGCATGTCTCCTTTCTTTGCGTCCCGTACCGCTCACAAGACAACAGTTTCATCCGATTCCACAATGGTCCTTCGATGTATCGCCATCGTCAATCCCCTCTGCAACCTGAAGAAAAAAGGTATTCCTTCAGTGCTGACAAGTCTAACCGTTTTGGGCTTCACAGGCGAGCCGGAACGCTATTCGAGATGCACCTGCAACCAGTGCGTTAGCCTTCGTGCCGTTAATCCGTCTGTTGGTGACGAGGTTTCGGCAATTCAGAGCGATTGTTCGAGCAGCCAGCGGACCTGCAGGAAAAGCAGGATTCGATCCTGGTACACGCTCGCGACCAAGAACCCCAGTGCCAGCCAGGGCCCGTACGGTAGAGCGCGGCTTTGACGACGGAAGTGGATGACAATCAGGCCCAGCAACGCAAGCACGGCAGCGAGAAAGAAGCCTATAAGGACCACTGGCCAACCCGCGACCGCACCGGCGGCCGCCATGATATGAACGTCTCCCATTCCCAACGCTTCTTTGCCCAGCAGGAGCGTGCCAACGATCCGCGTAAACCACCCGATTGCTCCCCCGATCACCCATCCGCTCAGCGCGGTGGAGAGTCCCCAAATAGGTTTCCAGTGCCCCGCTGGCGACCAGTGGACAACGTCGCGGACGTGCGTCTCGAATGATGTCCGCTGTGAGGAAGCGAGAACAAACATCAAAACGCCCACAAGGACAAAGGCGGGCAGCAGTAGTCTCAATTCAAGCAAGGCGTTGCGACGGGACTTTGGCGCCTCTTCGTGGATGGCATCCACGATTTCCTGGTCGGCCTCGGGACTTGGTTGGCTGGCGGCCAGTACCAGACCGACGAAGGCTAATGCTAAGCCCGTCGCCAGACGAATTGCGCCGGCATCGATCTGTGAAGCCTCCGCGGACTGGCTGAAGACGGCCGAGTGGTCAGGCAATTGCGGGCGACGGAGCCGGGGTTGCTCGCCCATCAGCGAAACCGCCACGGCATAGCCGACCACGAAGACAACAGCGACCAGCAAGCCGATCGGAATGCGACCTCTCGGCGATGTGACCGACGGCGCGGCCGGCGCCTCCTCGTCGGCAGATTGTTCCGGGGACGGCTCCTCCGGCCCCCGAAGAAACAGCAAGGCACCAACGGCCAGACCGACAGTGACCGCCAAGGCAAAAGCGGCCAGCGTCGGAGACGGACGGATCCATTCAACGCTCCTCGGAGGCGTCCAGAAGACATGACCGATCAGGCCGATCAGCAGGAGCGACCAAGTGACGTTGACGTCGACCATGTAGGCTTCGAGATCCATGACCGCCAAGGCGATCATGCCGGCCCACAACGCCCAGTGAGCGATCAGGATCACCCAGTCGTCGCCCATGTCACCTACGCCGAAACGTTGTCGGGCGGCAAAAAAGGCGTCGAAAGTCATCACGAAGACGAGCATCGTCGCCAGTTCAACAAACGGGTATCGCAGCGAAATGGGATTGCGGCAACTTCGGCATCGACCGCCCAGTCGCAGGTAGCTCAGGACGGGAAGGTTGTCATACCAGGCGATGGGCTGACTGCATGTCGGACAGAAAGAGCGCGACGGCGAAAGAAGCGAAATCCCGCGAGGCCAGCGGTAGATGACCACGTTGAGAAAACTCCCTGTGCAGGCGCCGAACAACAGGGCGAATATGGTCCAGTACCAGGTTTCCACGCGGCTGATTCCGTGGCTTGTTCAGTCGTAACGTAACACGCTGTAAACGTCCCACTTCCGGAGCTTCTCCCGGCCGTTCAGTCCCGCCAGCTCGATCAGGAACACGACCGAGATAATTCGTCCGCCCAACTGCTCCACCAGTTCGCAGCAGGCCTTCATGGTACCCCCCGTTGCCAGCAAATCATCAACCATGAGCACCCGCTGCCCTTTCTCGATGGCGTCCTCATGGATTTCCAGCGTGTCGGTCCCGTATTCCAGTGCGTAGGTCACGCCTCGCTTGGCGCAGGGGAGTTTCCCCGGTTTGCGGATGGGTACGAAGCCGGCCGAGAGGTTCCGGGCCACAGCCGTACCGAAGATGAAGCCCCGCGACTCAGCGCCGACGACGATGTCAATGTGCCTGTTGCGATAGGGCTGCGTCATCAGCTCCACGGATAGCGACAGACCGGCCGGATCACGCAGCAATGGTGTGATGTCGCGGAAGAGGATCCCGGGTTTCGGGTAATCCGGCACCTCCCGGATCAGGTTGAGCAATTCGGCCGCGCAGGGCGTCGAAGTCTGATTCACCATCAGTTCAGTCCTCATGGGTTCGGCGAGGCGATATTAGGGCAAGCCCGCAGGCACCGCAATTCCGCAGGCGTACTTCGGCAATGCTGTCGTCTCAGGCATTGACGGCACGTGCGGGGAAACAGGGATCTTGTTCAGGTTTCTGTCCGTTGGGTTTAAGTGTTTATAAGAAAAGAACATAGAGTTCCTGCCTGAGAGTTTGCGCTGTTGACAAAGATAACAGCGCTAACTAAGATTATGCTGTTTGCCGAGGAAAGTGCATGGGAACCAAAGAGCGTAGAGAACGAGCTAAGGATGCAACGCGGCAAAAGATACTTGATGCCGCCCGCGAGCTGTTTGCCCGCGAAGGGTACGAGGCTGTGTCCGTTCGTCGAATTGCGGATGCCATCGAATACTCTCCCACGGCCATCTATGTGTACTTCAAGGACAAGGCCGACTTGATGAAGGAACTCTGCCATACGGACTACGAGGCCTTCACCCGCCAGGCTCAACAGTTTGCGGATGTGGCGAATCCCATCCAACGCATCTGCTTGTTGGCGCGGTCTTACATCCGGTTTGCCATCGAGCATCCCAACCACTTTCGGCTGATGTTCATGACCAAACCAACGCCGGAAATGGTCCAGATGGACGAGGAAGAGATGAGACAGCGAGGGCGGGGCGACCCGACCCGCGACGGATACGCCTTCCTGATGGAATGCGTCCAGCAGGCCATCGCACAAGGCTGGGTCCGGGATGATCTGCAGCACGACCCGGAGCTGGTGGCCCAGGTTTTGTGGGCGGGCGGGCACGGCGTTGCATCGTTGCAGGTCACACGGGCCGAAAAGGAGCCGTGGTTCAATTGGAAAGGGGCGGACGCGTTGGGAGAGGCGACGTTGCGGGCGGTTTTACGGGGGATCCTCCGGGACGAATCGATACTGGAAGGAAACGACTCTGCGGCCCCCGCCCGGACGGAAGTGATTCGGGATGAAAGGAACAAGACATGAGCACCGCGATCGGACCGAGGCAACAGACCGCGAGCGGAGGTCGACGACGGGCGAGGCTGATCACCGGTTGCCTTCTGCTGGCCGGCGTCGCGGCGGTGGGCATCGTTGCGTCGATGCCCGCCCCCCAGACGCAGGCGCCTCCCCCGCAGCGCGTTCCGGTCAATGTGAAGACCTGGCGCGTTGAGCCCGTCGCGGAGATCGCGGACTCGTTCGAAATCACCGCTGTTGTGCAGCCTTATGCGACCGTTCGCGTCGCGGCGGAGGTGCCCGGGCGCATCGAAAGATACGGAACGCGCTCTACCGAGGTTCGTTGGCAGGGAAGCGTCCTTCCGGTGGGCAGCCAGATCGGCGAAGGCCAGCCGGTGACGGTCGGCGACCCACTTGTCATTCTCAACCGTGATCTACTCCAGGCCCGGTTCGACCGGGCCAGCGCCCAGTACGAGTACGATGAACAAGAGTACGAACGCATGCTTTCTCTGTACCAGCGGGGCAACGCATCGTCGGCGGAGATGAGACTGGCGCGCACCCGGCGTGACGTGAGCAAGGCCGACCTTGACGAGGCCGCCCGCTCGCTGGCTCGAACCACGATCACCGCCCCGATCAGCGGGATTCTGAATGACTGGCCGATGGACCTCGGCGAGTATGCCGTTCCGGGCGACACGGTGGCCGAAATCGTTGACATCGAGAAGGTCAAGGTCTGTGCCGACGTTCCTGAGCGCGACGTAGGCTACCTTCGCGTCGGTCAAACGGCCGAGGTGCTGCGTTCACCCCGGGATGAAAACCCGCTGGTCGGAACCATCACTTACATCAACGCCCTTGCCGATCAGGTCACGCGCACCACCCGGATCGAAGTGACCGTGCAGAACCGGATCTCCGATTCTGCCGAGTCCGCTTCCTTTCAAGGAGAATACCGCCTTCGCAGCGGCCAGATTGTGGACGTTCGACTGACTCGCCGCATCTTGCACAATGTGATCATGGCCCCACTCGCGAGCGTCATTCCGCTCGAGGAGGGCAAGGAGGTTTACGTTGTGGTTGACGGCAAGGCTGAGCGGCGCACCGTGGAGATGGGCTTCATTCGGGGTCGCAGCGTCCAGATCAGCCGCGGACTGGAACCCGGCGACCTGTTGATCGTCGAAGGTCATCGGCTGGTCAGCCCCGGCCAACCGGTGAACGTCGTGGTGGCGCCGGATGCGGGGGGCTCTGAGAACGATAGTCATCCGTCACCGGTCGCGGAGAACCCCCGTCCTTCCGATCCGCAGCGTCACACCGCGCAAGCAACCGCCACTCGGCCCAGCCTCCCGGCACCAGCGAACAGGCCGTCCGTACCCGACGTGGAGAATATGCTGTGATCCTGTCAGATGTTGCGATCCGCAACCGTACCACCGTCGGCGTGCTGACCGTGCTCATCGCCGTGTTCGGCATTTATGCCTACATCAGTCTGCCGCGCGAGGCGGCCCCCGACGTTCCCATTCCGTTCATCCTGGTAACGACGGTTTACGAGGGCGTGTCCCCTCAGGACATCGAGTCCACGGTGACGCTGAAAATCGAGAAAGAGTTGGCGGGCCTCAAGGGCGTTAAGGAGATTCGTTCCTCCAGCGCGGAGGGCAGGTCGCTGATCACCATTGAGTTCATGCCCAATGTCAAAATCGACGACGCGATGCAACACGTCCGCGACCGGCTCGACCGCGCCAAGCCCGAGTTGCCGCGAGACGCCGAGGAGCCGACCCTCACCGAGATCAACGTTGCGGAGTTTCCCATCCTCATGGTGAGCATCTCGGGTGACATTTCGCCCGTGGCCCTCAAGCTGATCGCGGACGACCTGGAGGAGGCCTTGGAAGCCGTTCCCGGCGTACTTAACTGCGACGTGCTCGGCGGTCTTGAACGGGAAATCCGCCTGGAAATCGACCAGAATCGCCTCAGTGCCTACGGCCTGACGATCGCCGAGATCCTCAGTCTGGTGCCGGCGGAGAACGTCAACATCTCCGCCGGCAGCCTGGAGACGCCCGGCACCAAGTTCAACGTTCGCGTCCCCGCCGAGTTCGTCGAGCCGGAGGAGGTGGACAAGCTGGTCATCGCCGTGCGCAACGGTAAGCCGATTTACCTGACCGACGTGGCCGGCGTGCGCGACACGTTCAAGGACCGCGTGAGTTACGCGCGCCTGTGGACGCCCGTGGCCGACGAGGCGGGACGAATGCATCTGGTCGGGTCGGAAACCATCACGGTCACGGTGCAGAAACGGGTCGGCGAGAACATCTTGTTCATTGCCGAGGCCGTTAAGCATGTCATCGCCGAGTTTCAGCGACGCGTGCCGGCCAACGTGCGTTTCGACATCACCCTCGACCAGTCCAAAGACATACGCCTGACGATCGTCGACCTGGAGAACAATCTGGCCTCCGGCATGATACTCGTGGTGGTCGTGCTGATGCTGGCCATGGGCTGGCGGCCGAGCCTGATCGTGGCCATCGAAATCCCCCTGAGCATGCTCCTGAGCATGGTGGTCCTGCAACTGCTCGGGTACACGCTTAATATGGTCGTGCTGTACAGCCTGGTTATGGCCGTCGGGATGGTCGTTGACAATGCGATTGTGATCGTGGAGAACATCTACCGCCACTACACTCTGACGGGCAACCGCGTGCAGGCGGCTCTGATCGCCACCGCCGAGGTTGCCTGGCCGGTGATCACTTCCACGTTCACAACCATCGCCGCCTTTGCCCCCATGGCGTTCTGGCCCGGCATCATGGGCGAGTTCATGAAATACCTGCCCATCACCCTGATCATCACCTTGTTGTCTTCGCTGTTTGTGGCTCTGGTGATCAACCCGACGCTCAGCTCCATTTTCGTCAAGGGCCGGCTCAAGAAGGGAAACCAGCAAAGCCGCTTCATGCGCGGTTACCGACGGTTGCTGAACGTGGCCGTCACTCATTATCTGACCACGCCGTCGCTGGCTTTCCTGGTGCTGATCACCCTGGCGATGCTCTATGGCAAACGGGCCCACGGCATTGAGCTCTTCCCGGATGCTGACCCGCGCCGCGCGATCATCAGCCTGCGTTGCCCGCAGGGAACGAACATCAGGCAAACCGACAGCCTGACCCGGTTGGTCGAGGACCGCCTTCAGCCCTTTGCGGCCGAGTTTCAACGCGTGATCACCAATGTCGGTTCGGGCGGCGGCGATTTCCTGTCAGGAGGCATGGGCAGCATGGGCGAGCACCTGGCGACCATTACGCTGGAGTTCCGCGATTATGCAGTTCGCGAGCGCCCATCGGCCCAAGCCATTGCCGAAATCCGTGACGCCTTGTCGGACATCGCAGGTACCGAAATCAAGGTTTCCAAAGAGGAGGAGGGCCCTCCCACAGGCGCGGCCGTCACCGTCCGCGTCATAGGCGAGGATTTCAAGACCCTCGAAGATCTCAGCGAGCGGGCCAGACAGCTCATCGCTGACATTCCCGGGTTGGTTAATCTTCGAAGTGATCATGAAGCTGCGCGGCCGGAGCTGTCGTTTCGCGTCAACCGGCGCCGGGCCATGATGCTCGGCGTGAACACGGCGATCGTCGGGAACTATCTTAAGACCGCGATCTTCGGCACAGAGGTCGGCAAGTATCGGCAGTTCAACGACGAATACGATATCACCGTTCGGTTGCCCCGCGATCAAAGAGAAAACGTCGACGACCTGTTTCGCCTCCGGTTGCCCAACAACCAGGGAGCCTCCGTGCCGCTCAGCTCGTTGGGTGAATTCAGTTACACCGGCGGATTCGGCACGATCAGCCGGGTCAACCAGAAACGGGTGATCACTCTGACCGGCGACGCCGAAGGCCGGCTGGGTACCGAGGTTCTCGCCGAGGTCCAGAGCCGCCTTGCAGCTCTCGCCAAGGACTTGCCTTTCGGCTACGAGATCAGCTACGCCGGCGAGAAGGAGGAGCAGGACAAGGCCCAGGCGTTTCTGACCAAGGCATTCGTAATCGCGCTGTTGCTGATCGCCCTCATTCTCGTGGCCCAGTTCAACACGCTGACCGTTCCACTCATCATCATGACGACCGTCATTCTTTCATTGGTCGGCGTGTTCGCCGGTTTGCTCGTTCACGCCATGCCGTTCGGGATCATCATGACCGGCATCGGGGTGATCAGTCTGGCCGGCATCGTGGTCAACAACGCGATTGTACTTCTGGACTACACCCGCCAGTTGCGAGATCGGGGCATGGACCTGATCACCGCGTCGGTGGAGGCCGGCGCGACCCGACTTCGACCGGTCCTTCTTACTGCGATTACCACGATACTCGGCCTGATTCCGATGGCCGCCGGCGTCAGCTACGATTTTCACACCTTCTCGTGGAGCACCCGCAGCGAATCCAGCGAGTGGTGGGCCCGCATGGCCGTGGCGGTCATTTACGGGCTTGGCTTTGCCACCCTGCTTACCCTTGTCGTGGTGCCCTGTCTGTATGTGCTGTCTGTGCGATGCACTGAGGGGCTTGCCCGGCTCTGGCGGGGCCGGCGCGAAGCCTCTTGAGCAAGCAGCGCGGTAGCTGCTCGCGAGTCGCCTCCGTTGACCAGCGAGTAGCTGTGCGCGTCAGCATCCTTCTGCGCTCCTGCCTCTCATCGGATGCAATCATTGCTTGCGGGGATCATCGGGCCGGAGATGCAGTTCCGGAGGATGATCAGATCAGGCGGGCCGATTCCCGGATCTCCGTCGAGTTCGGCGCCGCTGCACGCCGGATCGTTCGACGGCACGCCGACCGAGGTCATGCACGACTGAAACAGCCCGAAGTCGATCTGATCGACGTCGCCGTCACGGTCCATGTCGCCGCGGATGGGCACCGGACACCCATTCGAGCTGATCACCACGCCGGGCACCGTATGAGGGCAGTCGTCGCAGACATCGCCAAACCCATCTTCATCTTCGTCCGCCTGGTCGGGGTTGTAATTGAGCGGGCAGTTGTCATGCGAGCCGTCAACGCCGTCCCAATCGGCGTCTTCGCCGAGGCTGTAGAGAAACACGTTGAGGCTATATGCCTCCGCCTGGAACGAAGCAGTCGTCCTCACCGGATTGGTCGCCGACATCAGCATGCGGCCGGTAACCACGTCGGTCAGCGTCTGGCCGCCGGGAATGGGTCCGGCAAAGTTCAGCGTGATGGTGCGTGCATTCGGCGAGTCATTGATGATCGCCAGGCGATTGCGATACCAGCGAGCCGCAATCTGGTCAGGAAGTGAAGGCTCGATCGTGCCGTTGAATGGCAGGGGTTTCACCGCCGGCAAAGCACGAAACGCCTGCGCGAACTTGCGAATGTCCGCCTCGTGGCCCAGCGTCGGTCGGTTCCAGCCCAGCCAGGTGATGGTGTCCGGGTCTTGTCGGCGGACGGCCATGACAGCGCCCTCGAAGAACGGTCGCCCTGGTGCCGCCGGCGTATTCGTCCGGAAGAAACCGACCGGGCTTCCGGGCGAGCCGAACTCAAAGTAGGGGTTGGCGTTTTCTTCCCAGTAATCCTGGTAGAACTCGCACGCTTTTCCCTGGGCGGTGCGGTAGAACTCGGCCAGGCCCGGGGCGTAGTGGAACAGGCGGTAGTTCTGGTAGTTCGTTCCGTGCGGGGCGGCCCAGCGGGTGGATACCTTGAAGCGGTCCAGGGCCACCATCACGCCGCGAGAGATGATGATGCCGGTATCCTCGGCAAACATCTCCGGATCATAACCGTGATGCCGCAGGAGGTTGTAGGGCGTCTCAGCCGGCCACTCGATATTGGTGCCGGGCATCTCCGAGGGCAGATCGCACTGCACGTAGAAGATCAGGTCGGAGCGGTAGGTCTTGATCAAGTCGCGGCAGGCGAGCCAGAACTGGCGGGTCCTCGTGCACCGCCAGTTGATCCAACTTTCCCACTCAGCGGGTCGCGCAACCAGCCAGTTGTACGCCGCATCCGGCGGCGACGTCGGCACGCCGCTTCCAGTATCATTCTTGAATTGCTGCAGGTCCCACGCCGAGTAACCGCTGTGGCGAGCTCCCCGTGGCGAGTCCTGCTGGGAGGTGTAACACGTCCCGATCTTGCCGTTGACCCGGATGCCGATGCCGCGGACCGCCGGGCTCGACGCACATCGACTTGCGATCTCGTGCAGCAGACTGAACATCACGGTCTGCACCTCGGGGTGCAGCGGATCGAGCGTCGGCAGTCCGAATGCCCGCACTTGGTTCCCGTCGGAACCCAACTGGTATGCTTCGTTTGGCAACGAGAGCAGGCTCTCGTTGGTATCTTGGAGAGAAGTGATGAGCGGGACCAGTTCGAGCCCCTCGGCCTCAGCGATCGGCGGCAGTTCGGCCAGCAGGTCGCCCGCCGAGTTCCAGTTGAAGCAAGCGCTGCCACTGTACCAACTCTTGACACTGCGGTCGGCACCGTTGATCGCGTTGAAGACCAGGTAATTCATGCCGCAGTGCTTGAGGTGCCTTACCATCCGCGTCAGGTCCTCCTGGCGATGCCCCAAGAGCCGAGCCGGCGTGCCGTAATGGGCGTAGAGGTACCAGGGGTGGGTCATGTAGATGCCGATGCGCCGTTGCTCGGCCGGGTCGGCCGGCAGATTCAACGTCGGCGGTCGCGATTCCATCGCGTCGACGAACTTGAAGACCCACATCCGCGAGACCGCCCCGCCGTCGGTGCTTGTGCGAACGAGATTGCAGCCGGTGCTGGTGATGGCCACGCGGGTGGTGGCGGTCTTGGCGTGGAAGATCATGCTGATGTTAAACGGCTGGTTGTCGACCGGCAGCTCGCGGCCGGTATAAACGGCCAGACCGACGTCGGGCCCGAATGCGGGTCCCTGCTCGATCTTCGGGTAATTCTTCTCCCACCAAGGGTCGCCCCAGGGGTTGTAGGTCGGCTCGCCGGCGTACGGCGGACACCAGGGCAGGCCGGGCGAGATGGCCATCGCGTCGGGATGATGGATTTGCAGGCTGGTGTATCGCTCCTGGTCGTTGGACAACTCGGCCACGAGCAGGTGCGGAACACCTGCTTGCCCGCCCGTGGCGACGTCGTAGGAATAGTAGTAAGTCGCGAACCCGGCGTCGGGCGCGGCGGTCACGCGAAATACCTTGCCGCTGATGTTCATCAGACGCGAGGGCTTGTTGGGATAAGGCGACTGGGGCCAGATGTTCGCGTCGGTGAAGTTGTGATCGGTCTGCGTACAATCGACGTAATCGGTCATGGCCACGACCACGGGGGCCGGCACTGCCGCCGCGTCGTAGTTGTCGATGATGCGTTTCTTCAGGTCGGGCAGGGAAATGCCCGGATGGGCGGCGTTGTGAGCGGCCAGGTCCACATAATGCACGCACTCGTCGTCGACCGCTCGATAAGTCACGCCGTCGCAGTTGATCGTGAAATCGCCGGTGACCGTACAGACGGCCGAGGCACCGCTTGCTGATGCCAACAGCAGTATCAGGGCCAGATATCCTGGGAGCCTGTTCACAATACCCTCCAACGGCCTGCGTTGTGCTGTCTTATTGCTGTTCGCATGCCGGATCGGCTACGACGCCGGGACCGCTCAAGCACAGACGAAATCGTCGGAAGTCCTCCGCATCCACGTCGGTATCCCCGTCCAAATCGGCGTCGCCGCACCCCTCCGTGAAGTTCGCCCCCGGACCGGAGAAGCATGCCTGCAGGTGACCGAAGTCGGTCTGATCCACATCCCGATCACCGTCCAAGTCCGCTGCCGGGGGATCGCTGATCAAGACGTAATCGGTACGCGTCAGGGTGCTCGGGCCACCGGGCCCTGTCACGGTGAGGCTGACCGTGTAAGCGCCCGAGACCCGGTACACGTGCGATGGGTGCCTCAGGCAGCTGGTCGATCCGTCGCCGAAGCTCCACGCCCACGAGGTGACCGCGCCGGCCGACTGATCGGCGAAGGTGATCTCCATTGGGGCGACGCCGGAGGTGGCCGACGCCGCGAACCCGGCCGTTGGCTTGCCGAGGCAATATGCTACGGCGTTGGTGAAGACCCGCCGGCCCATGGCGTTGGTCTGCTGCCAGGTGGTGTCGTACAGGTGAAGCATGATCCTCCTGCCAGCGGCGGTCCCGCCATCGAGCAGGGCAGCGCCTGGTTCGGCCACGATAATCGTCTTGTGGCTCGGATCCGACGCCGATTCCGCCAGGACCTGAACCCCCGAGGCCGTCTCCTGCGTGCAGTAACTGAACATCTCGGGCGCGTCGACAAGCGCGACCAGGCCTGTTGGCAGTCCTTCGGTCACCGGATGCGTGTTGTCAAGCACGTTGATCTGGGTCTGATCGCTTGCGGCATAGGCCCCGTTGCCCATGGCCTCACGGTCGCTGCGGGCGAGCGAGGACTCCCAGAAGATGAATGGCGTCGACTGGTGTCGGAAGTCACCGGCCACGTTTGCGGACAGAACCGTTGACGACGCCATTACCAGGTCGTGCTCAGCCGCGATTTCCGCGGCGGCTGGGCGGTTGGTCCGCTCGTCATCGTAAACGTTCACCAGCAAACCGAGAGAACGGAGATAGTCGACGATCTGCGAATCAGCGGCATTCAAGGGAGCGGCCTCTGCGAGGAACGCGACCTTGGCGAAGTCCCCGACGCGGATCCAGTTCCGTTTCTCGACGCTCTGTTGCCCGCCGGGCGTGGTGACCGTAAGTCGGACGGTGAAGGACCCCTCGACCGCGTAAGTGTGAACGGGATGCTGCAGCGTGCTGGTTTGGCCGTCGCCGAACTCCCAGAACCAGTCAGAAACCTCTGCTAAGGTTGTCAGATCGGTGAACTGGACGGTCAGCGGGGCCTCGCCGACGGCCGGAGCGGCGGAGAAGTCGACCTCACCGGGGTTGACGCTGATGTAGTTGTCCTTCTGAACGCTGAGCGGTGCGCCGGTACCGGTCACCGTCAGCCGCACGGTGAAGGTGCCGACGGCGGTATACGTGTGCTGAGGGTTCTGGAGTGTGCTGGTCTGCCCGTCGCCGAATTCCCAGAACCAGCCCGAGGCGCCAGGAACGTAAGATCGGTCTGTAAACTGCACGGCCAGCGGCACCACGCCCGAGGTCACATCTGCGGCGAAGTCGACGAAAGAGGGAAAGGACTTATCGAAATCGCGGAACGCATAGTATCCGGGCCGTGGAACCAGATTGGCGCTCATCAGCCCGTAATTCTTGAGCTCGGCAACGCCGTTAAGTACGAGATAGTTCGCCTGTTCCACGAACGACCACTCGGGCTTCTTCAGTTCCGTCAACACTTGTGTCAGCTTGTTGGCGGTCGAGAGGAAGTCGGCCGTGTCCCAGCCATACTCACTGATCCAGATAGGCTTGTGGGCATCGCCGTTGGCCACCATCACGCTGCGAGTGTCGATGAGAGCCTGCCAGTGGATCGTGCCGCTCGGGTCGTACGGATGGATCGAGATGACGTCGAAATACGGTCCCGCGCCCTCGTTGTACATCCCCTGGACGTACTGGTAGCCGTGGGTGACGCCGGAGTGATAATCAAGGTTGGCTGCGACGATCTTCGCATCGGGATCTTCGCTCTTGATAGCCTGGCTGCAGCGGATCAGCCACCGCGTGTAAAGCGGGTAGCTATCGGAGTTGGCACAGTTCGGGTTGATCCAACTGCAACCGTTGGGCTCGTTCCAGAAGAAGTAGTACTTCACCCGGCCCTTGTACCGATCAGCCACGAAGCGGTGAAAGTCCATGAACTGCTGGACATACTCCTCGGCCGGCGGCGACTGGTGCGGGGGAAGATCCGGATAGAGCCTGGCCCACTCCGGGGCCAGCCCCACAAACATGGTCGGTTCAATCCCGCGAGCCAGCATTTCATCGACGCAAAAATCCGTGTAGTCGATGATGTTCCAATCGTACTGGCCTTCCACGGGTTCAGCGTCGCACCAAGCCAGACCGGTGCCGCTGATCGTGACCCCGATGGTGACCATGTGATCCCAGATGGCCTGGTCGTAGGATCGGTCTCTGCCTGCCCAAGTCGAATAGTAGCGACCCACGCCGAACAGGAAAGGCCGTGGCTGGGCCATCACGGGCGAACCAAGCCACCACAACAGCATAGCGAAGGCGGTCAGTCCATGAGGTCTCATAATCGGGGCTTCCCGGAAAGCATGCTGCTCTGCGACTCCTTTCTATTGTAGCATGGTTGCGTCGAGAGGAAAACCTGTTTTCGTCCGCCGCAGCTGGGGGAACTATCGTGTCGGTCTGTCTGACCGTCCTCGTATCGCATTGGCCGATTTGCATCCGCTACCCCCGCCGAATACCATCAGCGAAGACGTGTCTTGGCCTGTTGTGGGTTCATTCGTCTGTTGAGCCGCCGGGCCGGTAGGTCAGGCAAAGGCCATGGCACCCGGGCAGCTGAGACTGGTGGCCCACCGCCAACAGTCGCAAGCCGGTAGTATCGCCGTGACCGACTTCGTTGGGTCCCCATTGGCAGAGGGACAGGCGCGGAACGAAGGTTGATCGGAAGACAATGAGCGACCTCCAACAGGTAGAAGATCGTAAAGCCAAGCGGGCCAAGCTGCGAGAAATGGGTTTGGACCCTTACGGGTGGCGGTACCCAGGCGTCCAGTCTGTCGCGGAGGTGTTGCGGGTCGGCGAGTCCCTCAATCTCGGTCCAGGCCGGCATGCCGAGGGCAGCTCGGCCAAGGTTGCCGGCCGAGTCGTACTTCACCGGCCGTGCGGCAAGCTCATCTTCATGACGCTTCGCGACGGCTCGGGAGACATCCAGGTGGCGGTCAGCAAGTCAGCGGTGGATGAACAAGCCTTCACCGTCGCGAACAAGCTGCTGAATCTCGGCGACATCATCGGTCTGGAAGGAACTCTGGGTAGAACCAAGACCGGCGAGATGACCGTCTGGGCCAGATCGCTCACGGTTTTGTGCAAGGCCGTCCAGCCCCCGCCCGCCAAGTGGCACGGCCTGAAGGACATTGACCTGCGGTACCGCCGCCGATACGTCGACCTGTTCGCCAATCCGGCTGTCCGGGAGACGTTCAAGAAGCGGAGCCTGATCATCGACGCGATTCGTCGCTGCCTGGTAGACCGCGGCTACTTCGAGGTCGAAACCCCTGTGCTTCAACCGATCTACGGCGGGGCGGCGGCCCGGCCGTTCATCACCCACCACAACGCCCTCGATATGCGACTCTACTTGCGCATCAGCCCGGAGCTTTACCTCAAGCGGCTGCTGGTCGGCGGGATGGAGCGGGTATTCGAGTTCTCTCGAGTCTTTCGCAATGAGGGCGTGGACAGCTCGCACAATCCCGAATTCACCCTGCTGGAACTTTACCAGGCGTATGGCGACTACAACGATATGATGGATATTACCGAGGCCATGATCGCGGCTGCGATCGAACGCATCGGCGGTGGGTATAAGCGTACATACGGAGACTTGGAACTCGACTTTACGTTGCCGTGGCCAAGACGAAGGTACGCCGACCTGCTCGAAGAGCACGCAGGTGTAAAGATCAACGATATCGACGCTGTCCGGCGGAAGGCGTCCGAACTGGGCATCGAGCACAAGGGCATGGACGACGCCATCGTCATCAACGAGGTCTTTGAGGCGACTGTTGAACCGAAGCTGATTCAGCCGACATTTGTGCTGGACTACCCGGCGCCGATCTGCCCTCTGACCCGACGTAAGCCTGATGACCCGAACACCGCCCTGCGTTTCGAGGCGTTCGTGGCTGGGACGGAGCTGGGCAACGCCTACACCGAGCTGAACGATCCGGACGTCCAGGAGGAGAATTTCCGCCGCAGCCTGGCCGGCGAACGCCGCGACGAGACCATGGCGGTGCTCGATGAGGACTTCATCCTGGCCCTGCAATACGGCATGCCGCCGGCAGGGGGGCTGGGCGTGGGGATCGACCGGCTGGTGATGCTGCTGACGAACTCGACGAGCATTCGTGACGTCATCCTGTTCCCGCTGCAGCGGCCCAAGGCGGCGACCGGTACCGAGGACGAGGAAGAGGCTTACGAAGGAGCTTGAGGCCGGGGACGCGTGAGCCCGGCAGGCAACTCGCAGCCGCGATCGGAACTGATTGACTCGATGTATAAGTTTTTCCTCTGCCTTCGATACCTTCGCAAGCGCCGAATCGCTTTCTTTGCGGTGGCGGCCGTCTGCCTGTGCGTGGCCATGGTGCTGATTGTTTTCAGCGTCATGGACGGCTTTCTGCGGATGGTCCGCGACCGCTCGCGAGGCATGCTCGGCGACCTGGTCGTCGAGAACCAGTCCTCGCTTCAGGGCTTCTACTTCTATCAGGAGTTCATCGACGAACTGAAAGCCGATCCGCAGATCGGCCCGCACATCCAGGAGGCCACGCCGGTCATATACACTTACGGCGTGGTACGGTACCCGGACTCACAGATTACCAAGCCGGCGCAGGTCAGCGGGATCCGGCTTGATGAGTATCGCAAGGTCAACGATTTTGAGAAGGGCCTTTTCTACGAAAAGTACTATCCAGGCACCACGACGCTGGCGCCGCAGCGGATTCCCGGTTGCGCCCCGACGGCCGAGGGCGTCTACGTGCTCCCGCCTGACATCGAGGCCGCCTGGCAGAAATGGTGGGCTTCAGCCACGCCGCAAGAGCGGGCCAAAGCTCCCATCGACAAGAGGTGGCCTTACAACCGCGTCGGCCAATACTGGCCGGTGCCCCTTGAGGAGCTGGCGGCATCCGACCGGCCCGGCCCCATGTGGTACGGCTCGGAGCTGCCGGGCATCATCCTCGGCACGGACATGTGCGCTACGCGCGATGAGAAGGGAAACTATGAGCGGTACCATTGTCGCGGCGAGGAGGTACAGGTCACACTCGTACCGATCACCGAGAGCGGCCAGCTCAGAGACGCCACGGGTCCGGTCAGAGACATCTTCCGCTTCGCGGATGACTGCCGTACGGGCGTTTATGATATCGATTCAATGGCCGCCTACGTTGATTTCGACCGCCTTCAAAAGCTGCTCAACATGAACTACCGCGAATGGACGGATGAAGACACCGGGCAGAAGGTCGTCAACCACGCGCGAGCGTCCCAGGTGCAGATCAAGCTCAAACCAGGCGCGGATGTATTGGCGGTCAGAAACGCCATTCGGGCCCGATGGGACGCGTTTTCCGGACCGCGGCTGGCTTTGGTGAAAAACCCGAACCTGATGGTCGGCGTCCGGGTGCTTACCTGGGAGGAGAAGCAGCGGACGTTCATTGAGGCTGTGGAGAAAGAGAAGTACCTGGTCACCATCCTGTTCGGCATCATCAGTTTCGTGGCGGTTTTGCTGATCGGCTGCGTCTTCTACATGATCGTGCAGCAGAAGACCCGCGATATCGGCATCATCAAGAGCGTCGGGGCCACGTCGCTCGGCGTCGCGGGCATTTTCATCTCATACGGGGCGGCCGTAGGCGTGGTCGGCGGCGCAGTAGGCACGGTCATCGGCGTCTTGTTCGTCCACTACATCAACGAGGTTCAGGATCTGCTCAAATGGATCAGTCCGAAGGCCGAGGTCTGGAACCCGCAGGTCTACATCTTCGAACGCATACCGAATGAGGTGAATCCCTGGCATGCCGCGTTTATCTACATGGTCGCCATTGTCGTCTCGATGCTTGGGTCGCTGATCGCCGCGAACAAGGCGGCGCGGGTCTGGCCGGTGGAGGCTTTGCGATATGAGTGACGCCATCCTCCATGCGGTCAACGTTCGCAAGTCGTACATCCTGGGCAAGGTTGTGCTCAAGGTGCTCAAAGGGGTGTCGCTGGCGGTGCAGCGCGGCGAGTTCCTGGCGATCATGGGCAGTTCCGGCAGCGGCAAGAGTACCCTGCTGCATATCCTCGGGGCGCTGGATCTCCCCGACGAAGGCACGGTGGTCTTTGAGAACCAGGACGTATTCAAAGTGCCAAACGCCCGGCGAGACCGGCTGAGAAACGTGCATTTCGGCTTTGTTTTCCAGTTCTACCACCTGCTCCCGGAGCTGAATGTCCTGGAAAACACCCTTTTGCCCGGCATGGTGGGCACCTCGTTTCTTGGCTGGTTCTCCGAAGGGCGTCGGCGCCGGCGATACGCGGCCGAGCTGCTCGATCGTCTGGGTCTCGGCGAACGCATCAGACACCGGCCGAACGAGCTGTCCGGCGGAGAACGCCAGCGGGTCGCCATCGCCCGCGCCCTGGTCAACCGTCCGCAAGTCTTGCTTGCCGACGAGCCGACGGGTAATCTGGACGCGGCAACCGGAAAGGAGATACTGGGTGTTCTCAAGACGCTCAACCAGGAAGGTCAGACCATTGTCATGGTCACTCACGATCCGGTGGTGGCCGCGGCGGCCCATCGCATCGTTCACCTGGCGGATGGCAGGGTAACGAATCGAAAAGCGTGAAGAGCCCCCGACGGGGCGATTGTGGTTCTACGGACAGCAGAATATGAATTTCGACAAGCCCAACCCGTTCGACCCAAGACCCGATCTGAAGATCTGGTTCAATGGCAGGATCGTGCCGGTAGCCGAGGCGAAGATCAGCGTCTTCGATCATTGTATCCTTTACGGCGACGGCGTTTTCGAAGGGCTGAGGGTCTACGATGGGAGGGTGTTCCGTCTTGCGCAACACCTGCGCCGGCTCGAGCACTCGGCTCGCGCGATCCGGCTTGAACTGCCGATGACCCTTGACGAAATGACCCGGGCGGTCAACGAGGCTGTCACTGCCAACAACGTCCGGGACGGATATGTCCGTCTGGTGGTCACCCGTGGCGTGGGCTATCTGGGCCTCAGCCACACGAGAACCGCCAACCCGACGGTGTTCATCATCGCAGACCAGATCGAGCTGTACCCGAAGGAACTCTACGAGAAGGGTATGGCGGTGATCAGTGCGTCGGTCGTGCGGAACCATCCCAACGCGGTGGCCCCGCGGATCAAGAGCTGCAATTATCTGAACAACATCCTGGCCAAGATCGAAGGCCTCGACGCCGGCGTTTACGAGGCCATCATGTACAACCATCTGGGATACGTGGCCGAGTGCACCGGCGACAACATCTTCCTGGTGCGCGACGGAGGCATCCAGACACCGCCGATCACCGCCGGCATTCTTGAAGGTGTCACCCGAGACGTGGTGATCGAGTTGGCCCGCGAGTTGAAGATCCCGTTGCGGGAGATGGACCTGACCCGCCACGATCTCTACGTGGCGGATGAGTGCTTCCTGACCGGTTCGGCCGCCGAGGTCATCCCCGTGACCAAGATCGACGGCCGACCGATCGGCGACGGAAACCCCGGCCCGGTAACCCGCAGGCTGATGAGCAGCTTCCGTGAATTGGTCCGTCGCGGCGGGTGAGATCGGGTGTTGAGCACGTAGGGCATGGTCGGAGCCGCCAAGGGCGGCGCAGACCTGCCGGCCCCCGCTTGATGAGACGGCAGGTCTCGTCCGCTGCGGCGGACTCGACACTGCCTCACCGGCTGGCGCGAACGCCGGCCGCCGTTCGCTATGGGGACGAACCATGAGGTTTCTCAAGAAACTGATCGAGACGCCCGGCGTGCCGGGCCGTGAAGAACGGGTTCGCGAGGTGATCAAGGCCGAGATCAAAGGTCTCTTCGACGACGTCCGCGTCGATCCCATGGGCAACTTGATCTGCCGAAAGCGCCCCGGGCGTAAGAGCTCCAAACCGCCTCTTAAGGTGCTCATCGCGTGCCACATCGATGAGATTGGGTTTTACGTCCGGCATATCGACGACAACGGCTTTCTGCGGGTGCAGAACGTCGGTGGTTTCGATACGCGCAATCTCTTCGCCCGGCGCGTCCTGGTGCAGGGCAAAAAGGACCTGGTCGGGGTGCTCAACCCCGCCGGCCGCCCGATCCATATCGCCACCGACGAGGAAAAGAAGAAAACCTACACCGTCGGCGAGTTCTTTGTGGATCTGTTCATGTCCAAGACCCAGGTCGAAAAGCTTGTTCGCATCGGCGACCCGGTTACGTTGATTCAGAACTTCGAGGAAATCGGCGACGTGGTCACCGGCAAGTGCCTGGACAACCGGGCGGCCACCTGGGTGGCGATCAACGCCATCCGCAAGGTCGGCAAGAAGAGCCCTTACGAGATCTACTACGCCGCCACGGTCCAGGAGGAAGTCGGCTGCCGGGGGGCCGGGCCGACCACCTTTGGGATCGAACCCGACGTCGGTATCGCCCTCGACACGACACTGTGCTGCGACACGCCCGGGATCGAGAAGAATGAGAGTATCACCGCGTTCGGCAAGGGGGTGGCCCTCAAGATCATGGACGGCCGTTCCATCAGCCACCGCGGACTGCTCGACGAGTTCGCCGCCGTGGCCGAGAAAAAGAAGATCCCTTATCAGCTCGAAGTTCTGCCGCTGGGCGGCACCGACGCGGCCACCATTCAGCAGGCGGGCATCGGCCGCAAGACGGTCACCATCTCCATTCCGACGCGGTATATCCACACCATCACCGAAGCCGAGCACAAAAAGGACCTCCAGGCGGCGATCGACCTGCTGGCGGCGTGGTTGGGGGGGTGAAGGAAGCTATTGGCTCTTGGCTGTTGGCCCCGACAGGGGTGGGGCGAATACCATTCACCACGACGCACCGCCGTTTCCACGCTGGCATGTTGTGCGAATCTCGAATCTGCAATCTCAGATTTATGATCGATGCCAATCGCTCGGCCCGGAATCCCTTCCGGGCCGCGTTCCTCGCCGAATCCATTCGGCATGCGGTACGCCATCTCCTCGAATGACGATGGGAATCGTCAGCAGAGTGGTCCCGGATGGGAATCCGGGACCAGCCGTATCTCAAATCTGCAATCTCAGATTTGAAATTGATGCCAACCGAACTCAGCGGGCAGCCGCAACCTCGAGATCAGCGTCCGATATGTCATCCAAGAGCTTCATTCTGCATCTCTGTTCGAGAACGTGCTTGACTCGGCCATCGGGGGGGTATGGAATAAGAGAGGGCGGCGGGCACTTGCGAGGATGTGTTGCTGCCGCGGGAGCGAGGGGCCATGCCGAGTTCACAATACCCAAGCCGTGCGAATCGCCGGCGTCTCGCGGGCAGTCGCTTGGCCTCTGCCGGCCTGCTGGCGGCGGTCTGTATGGGCTTGATGTGCCAGGGCGACGGCGGCAGCGACAGGCCATTGGTCGACGACCAGCTCTCATCGCGAATCGACGCCGCCTCCGACGCCTTGACCGCCTCCGGGGGGCATGACTACGGCCCAATCACCGAGTTGCTTGAGGAATATTATGGAGACGAGGAGACGACAGCCCGCATCTGTGGCCAGTTCATTGACCCGCCACACTGTTTTCGGATCGCGGCCGTGAACATCCAGATCGACAGCCTCGATCCCCTATGGCAGCAGCTCTTCTGCGACCTTGAGAAACAGGCGTGGGAAGCATATCCGTGGAGTAGCGAGAAGACCCTGGAACAGATCGAAGACACCGCCACCGGGCACTTCGATGAATGCATGATGGGCCTGCCATTCCTGGCGTACTGATATCCCTCTTCTTGCCCTCCGAACCTCGGACGCGCGTCGAAGGCCAGCCCTCGGGAATCTGAACCCTGAACTCTGACCACCGAACCCTTCTTCACACTCCCCCGAACGCGCTGTAACCACCGTCAACCGGCACGGTGATCCCGGTGACGAATTGCGAGGCGGGGGAAATCAGCCAGATGATCGTGCCGTAAAGATCCTGCGGGTCGCCGAAGCGGTTCATCGGTGTGTGAGCGATGATCTGTTGGCCGCGCTGGGTCAGGTTGCCGGTCGCCTGGTCCATCAGCAAGAATCGGTTCTGGTGCGTCAGGAAAAACCCTGGCGCAACCCCGTTGACCCGGATCTTTGGTGAGTACTCCTGTGCCATATGCACGGCCAGCCACTCGGTGAAGTTCTTCACCCCGCTCTTGGCGGCCGAGTAAGCCGGGATGCGAGTCAGCGGTTTGAAAGCGTTCATGCTCGCGATGTTCACGATTACGCCCTCGCCGCGCTCGGCCATCGCCCTGCCGAAAACCATCGACGGCAGGATTGTGCCGATGATGTTCAGGTCCATGACCTTCTGAAACGCGTCGATGGGCAGGTCGAAGAACTTCTTGTCCGGCCCGGTGGTGGCCGCTGGGTGATTGCCGCCGGCGCCGTTGATCAGGACATCGACCGAGCCGAGTGTTTCGACGCATTGCTTGTGAGCGGCTTCGAGGCTGTCCCGTTGCAGAACGTTGGCATTGATGGCCGTGGCAATGCCCCCGGCGGCGACGATTCTGCGAACGACCTCTTCAGCGGCGTCCAGCTTCAAATCCATCACCGCCACTTTCGTCCCGCACGCCGCCAGGTATTCGGCAATGCCGCCGCACAACACTCCGCCTCCGCCGGTAATCGCCACGACTTTGCCCTTGACGTCAAACAGGTTGCTCATGGGTCACCTCTCTTATCGGGAACATGATAACGGCTAGGTTGCGTCAGCCACAAATCACACGGGCAGCTTGTCCCGACCGAAGCGTCTCGGAAGTTCGGGGCCGGCGGTCGGGGCTCCGCTGGCCGCTGCCGGTATGAGAGGTTGATGGGCAGGACCATCTGAAGACAGAGAGGCTGCGACGACAGCATGAAGCAAACGGGACGCGCAGGAGCTTCGGGATAGGAGGCCGGCGACACGACGCGAAGCAGCCACTTGTGCTGCGGAGTGAATAGTACTGGAATGGTCTGCTTCAATCCGATGCTGACGGTTGTCATCTCGACCCACTTGCGGCAATTACCCCAATCTTGTTTTGGCGTTTACTCGAGTGCAGTCTTTTTCTTACAATGCATGCGAATGCATATCCGTTTTGTGCGGGCGATTAGAGACCTGGCACATTCGTGGCGGACCGGACAAAGGGCCGATCGCAACGACGCATCGAGCAGCCCAATCGGAAAGAGGAGGAGGACAATGAGGTCCCGCGTTTTCAACTGCCCTTGGAGTCGGCGTCTTGCCTATTGCGGCGTTGCCGTGATGGCGGCGGCGACCGCCGGCGAAGCTTATGGGCGGGCCAACATTCGAGACGCGTTTTTCAGCGCATACCCCGTCGCCGTGGGATCAACCCTCGACACGGTGCCCAGTCGTCCGGGTCATTGCGGCGTGTGCCACTACGATTTCACCGGCGGCGGCACGCGCAATCCGTACGGCGTCCGGCTGGGCGAGGTCCTGCCCAACTTCGCCAACAATCCCAACGGGCGCAGACAGGCGGTCCAATCCATAGGCAACGAAGACCCGGACGGCGACGGCTTCACAAGCGTGGTCGAGATCACCGCTGTCAATCAATTCTCCAACACGCCGACCTTTCCGGGCCTGACGCCGGCAAACGTCTCGAATGTCTCGAACGTCACTGTTTCGGAGATCCAGACCCACCTGGTACCCACCGCGGGTAATGACACCACGCCACCGACTGTGCAGGTGCTGTCTCCCAACGGCGGCGACACGCTCACCGGCAACGCGGCCGCTATCGTTCTATGGACGGCCACGGACGCCAGCGGCATAGCCGCCGTGGACATCTACCTCTCGGACGACAACGGTGCCACGTTCAAGCCTATCGCCAAAGGCCTGAGCAACAGCGGCAGTCACACGTTCTTCGTCCCGAACCGGCCGAGCACCGCCGCGTTCGTGCGAGTGGTGGCGATCGACAACGCCTTCAACTCCGGACAAGATGAGAGTGATGCCCCGTTCACCGTTGAACGAGCGCCCGGCGGTATCGCCCCCACAACGCTCCGCGACTTCGACATGCCCGGCAGTCAGCCTTTCGAGGCCGGAACGCTGAATGACCCGGCGGCTTGCGAGGTCTGCCACGGCGGCTATGACGCCAACGTGGAGCCTCATTTTAACTGGCAGGGAAGCATGATGGCTCATGCTTCGCTGGATCCGCTGTTCGAGGCGTGTCTGGCCGTGGCCAATCAGGATGCCCCCGATTCGGGCGACCTTTGCCTGCGATGCCATATTCCCAAGGGCTGGCTGCGAGGCCGATCGGTCCCGACCGACGGGACGCAAATGCTGGCGACGGATATGAACGGCGTCTCGTGCGACTTCTGCCACAGACTCGTCGATCCCATCTATACGCCGGGTGTCAGCCCGATAGGGGACCAGGCCATCCTTGCCGGCATGTTGTCGGTTCCAAACACCTTCGCCAACGGCATGTTCGTCATCGACCCCACGGGGGCCCGCCGAGGACCGTTCGTCGACGCCACCAGCGGGCATCCGATTCTGGTCTCCCCGTTCCACCGCGAGGCGGCACTCTGCGGGACATGTCACGACGTGAGCAATCCCGCCTTTGAAAAGGACCTCCACGGCAACTACCCGCCGAACGCGTTCGATACGCCCGCGGCGAGTTTCTACTCGCACACCCTGATGCCCATCGAGCGGACCTACAGCGAGTGGTTTTTCAGCGACTACAACACGCCCGCGGGTGTTTATGCCCCGCAGTTCGGCGGGAACAAGCAGTATGTTGCCACCTGTCAGGACTGCCACCTTCGCGACGTGACCGGAAAGGGCTGCAACTTCGGCAACCCGCCTACGCGGACGGATCTGCCCCTGCACGACATGACCGGCGGCAGTGCGTGGTTGAGCGGCCTTCTGCCGACGATGTTCCCCGGGCAGGCAGGCGCCGCCGCGATGCAGAGCGGGCAGATGAGATCTCGTTACATGTTGCAGAACGCGGCAAGCATGGCCGCAGCACAGGACGGCACGCGCCTGAAGGTGACGGTGACCAACGAAACCGGCCATAAACTCCCAACAGGCTATCCCGAAGGGCGACGCATGTGGATCAATGTCAAGTTCTACGACCAGGACAGCAACCTGCTGGCTGAGTCGGCGGCCTACGACGCCGAATCAGGTACGCTGAGTCATGATGCCGCCGCCAGAATCTACGAGGCCAAGCCGGGTCTGGACGTCGACGTGGCTTCCCTGGCGGGCGAAGATCCCGGCCCGTCGTTCCATTTCGTCCTGAACAACAAGATCTACAAGGATAACCGCATCCCGCCGCGAGGCTTCAGCAACGCCCTGTTCGCCAGCTTCGGCGGGGCCCCGGTGGGTCATGAGTACGATGACGGGCAGTACTGGGACGACGCATGGTACGCGGTGCCGTTTGGCGCCGTCTCGGCCACTGTGACGCTCTACTACCAGAGCACCAGCAAGGAATACGTGGAATTCCTGCTAGCTGAGAACACCACCAACAACGCGGGCCAGGTGATGCACGATCTGTGGAACAACAACGGCAAGGCCCCGCCGGAACTGATGAAGACGGTCACCGTGGCGGTGTCCATTCCGGATGTCCGAGCGGACCTCGATCATGACGGCGACGTGGACGAGGACGACATGATCCTGTTCGAGGCCTGTGCCTCAGGCCCGGGTGTTCCCCACAGTGGCACGGCCGAATGCCAAAGGGTGGACTTCGACACGGACAGCGACGTCGACCAGTCCGATTTTAGCATCGAGCAGGCGTGCTTTAGCGGAGCAAACATCTTGGCCGATCCCGCCTGCTCGAGCTGACATCGTCATGGCATTGTGGCGACCCAGTTGCTCTCTTGTCGATTGCTGAACACTGATCGCTGATAGACTCTCCAAACAGAAGCGGCCGGCGTTTTCGTGCCGGCCGCCGCGTCTTGCGGTTTTTTTGCAGACCGTGATCAGACTTCCGACTCGGGGTTGGCCGGGTCGCTCGGATCGAACCACTTCGGGTTCATGACGATCCGCTTCTTTTTTTCCATGGCGATGTTCGAGCAGAGGGCGACAACCGCGTCGGCCAGGGCAACCAAGCCGTCACAGCGGGGCTTCATCTCAGGCCGGCTGGGATCGGGCTTGCCGATCTCGCGGATCAGCCAGGCCAGGTGTTCCTGCTCCTCGCGGTAGCCGCGGCTGGTCAACGTGTCCGCCGTACCCACCGCGCTGCCCCAGGCCGCCGTGCCGCCCGACGACATCACCGGCTTGCCGATGCGGTTCTCGGCCCATGCGATGCGGGTGTCAACCCGCGTGTCCTTGGACTTATCCTTGAAGTCCTCGTAGAACAGATACGCTTCCATCTCGCGGTCCATGATGAGTGTCGCTCGCGATCCGTTCACCTGCTCCCCGTAACCGTCGAACGCATTGGTTGAGATCGACGAATAGGTGACCACCGTGTTGTCGGTCGTGTACGGCAGGGGCAACAGAACCGGTTCTGCCGGAGCGCTTGCCGTTGTCGGCTCCTTCGCTCGGTCGGGCAGACTCTTGAAAACATTCTGGTCGCCGAACAAATACTGCATGAAGATGTGATCCGCGATGGTGCGCCCGTCCTTAAAATAGGAGGTCACGCCGGTCCCGACCATCTCCGTCGGCAGCTTGTGGTTCAGGAAAATGCTGGCCGCGTCCAACTGATGGCTGCCCAACTCGACCATCAGGCCGCCGCCCGTGCGGTTGTCAATTCGCCACCGGACAAGCTGCTCGTAGCTCTCGTACCCGTACTTGGCAATGTCCACCTTCCGGTCCTCCGGCGGGATCTCCTTGCTCCAACTGTCGAACCCGGTCTGGTTACGATGCCAGTAGGCGTGAATGTGGCGAATGTCCCCCACGACGCCCTGCTTGATGAGCGACAGGGCGTTGGCATACATGTAGCTGTAGTGCCGCTGATGCCCAATGGCCAGGAATCGGTTGTTCGCCGCCGCCGCGTTGACCATCTGCTTGCACTCGGTGACCGTTTTAGCCATGAGTTTCTCACAAAGGACGTGCTTGCCCTTTTGCAGGGCCGCGATCGTGGCCGGCGCGTGCAGGTGCAGCGGTAAAGCGATGATGACCAACTCGATGTCCGGGTCGTCGAAAAGCTTGTGATAGTCCTCTTCCAGCCTGATCTTGTTGGCCTTCTCAGGACCATACAGCGCCTTGAACGCGTCGCGGGCACGTTGCTGGCTCGACGGACGGATGTCCGAGAAGGCTACGAAATCGACGTACTCCGGGTTGCTTTGTGAGATGTGGGCGTAGCAACCCTGGTCGCCCGTTCCGATCAGAGCGGTTTTCACCGGTGCCCCTTTGAGCTTGCCGTATCCCCAGTACATGGCGGCGGCCGTCGGGATGACCAGCCCAGCGCTGAGCATCTGTCGCCGGGTGATCCTGAAGACCTCGCTGCTGGCGTCCCCGAAGTTGTCTCGACCGATCTGACGTTGTTGGGCATTCAGTACCATGTGTTGAGATCCTTTTTGCTCTCTGTAGTCGACTCCGGTTACGGAGACTCCTGATAATCAGCCTTTCCGAAAAACATTGATCCTGTGGGTCAAACCGCCGGCTTCGCTTTGCTGGCCAGCAACCCATCAAGGCCGCCCCATCGGCCGACCCGCGTGGTTGCCAACATCAGCACCGTCACCAATTCAATCAGGTTCTTGTTTACGATCAGGTAGTGCCCCTCGGACGGCCCCTCGGGAACGCCCGGCAGCGGCGGCATGGCGAGGTAATACATTGCCAGCAAGCCCGCGGCTCCGAGGCACGCCAGCCGGGTGAACAATCCGAGGATCAGGCACGCGCCGACGATGGTCAGCCCCCACTTGTTCGAAAAGTCGCTGAACCTCGACGGGCTGAAATCCGTTTTCATGTACCCTTTGCTCAGTTGCGACTCGGTCAGCAGTGCTTTTTCCACCTTCGCGCCCTTGTCGTCCGTTGCGGTGCGTTTCGCCTTGTACACGGCCGTCGGCAGGCCGGTCATGATTTTATCCGCACGCGCGACCAGCGCGGCCCGGATCCGGGCCTTGCGCTTGTACATATCCTGCAGTCGCTCTCGCTCGAAAGCCAGAACCGTCGCGTCCGCAACCTTTTCCTGCCGCGAGATTTCATCCAGAAGGACCTTGTAATCCCAGATTTGCGCGATGAAGTCCTTATCGCGGCAAAGCAGGTCCAGCTCGGCCTTTTTTCCCTCCTTGATCTTCCTGGCTTCTTCTTGCTGGCCGCTGTCCAGTCCGTAAAAACTGACCGTCCGGTCGTAAATCTCGTCCAGTCTGGCGGCCAGGCTCTCCTCGAGCGCCTTGCTCAGTGCGGCGACCTTTGGGCCATCCAGTTCGTTGCCTTCGAGAATGCCGGGATCGTTGATTGCCAGGGCTTCACGACCATCGACGTCCTTGACGAATTTCCGGAAGTACTCGCGGAAGGGGCCCGCGGAGGCCACCAGGTAGCTGGTCGCCCGCCAGTCGGGCTGGCATAGTTTGTAGACTCCCTCAATGAAGAAATGCCAGCCGATGAAGATTCGGAGGATGACCAGCAGGGCAATCGTCCACCCGGTGAACATCCGCACCGTTGCGACGGTCTGAGGCTTTGCCAGTTGCGGCGTCGGGGGAGGCGGTTGCTGCGATGCAGGCTGTGATGTCGGTCTTAGCTGAGCCATGATCTTGTCTTCACCTATGAATTCTCTGGTGGCGAAATCGCTCCGTCAGGCAACTCTCAAGAACCCGGCAGGTCGTTGCCGGGCATCAGTCTAACGTCTTCCGGCGGTAGGTTAAAGGTCACGACACGTGGCCGTGCGTCCTGGCCGTCGTCCCCATTCCGGTTTGGGACGAGGAGAGCGGCAATCTCGGGGTGATTCTGACAGAAAGCGGCCGCCTTGTCGAGCCCCATGATAAACAAAGCCGTGGACAGAGCATCGGCCGTAGCGGCATCAGGTGCCAGGACGGTGACGCTGGCCAGGCCGTCGGCGGGCCACCCCGTCCGGGGATCGATCAGGTGGCCATAGCGGTGTCCCTGTGCCTCAAAAAACTGGTTGACCGCGCTGGACGTGGCCAGCGCTCGGTCTTTCAGATAGACCGTGCCGAGCTGACGATCCGGCGAAAGCGGATCCTGGATACCGAGCAGCCAGCCCCGACCATCGTCCGCCGGAGACCCGACGGCCCGCACACTGCTGCGGCCTCCTTGGATCAGCACACAGTCGGTGCCGAAATCGGCCATCATTCGCTTAAGCGCCTGGTCGATACCGTAACCTTTGCCGATGCTCCCCAGGTTGATCTCAAGTCCGGGGACGGCGTAATGAACGGAGATCGCCTCATCGTCGAAAACAACATGTCTCATGCCGCTCCGGGCGAATGCCTCCCGGCGTTCAGTCTCGGAAGGCACCCGCTTGGGTCCTCGCAGGAACCCCCACGCCTTGACCATCGCGCCCGTCGCGACGTCAAAGGCCCCATCCGTTTGCCACGTCAACTGGGCCGCTTGCTTGAGCAGCTCGTAAAGCCGGTAGTTGACTCGAACAGGGGCCTCGGCGGCCTGGCGGTTCAAACGCGAAACGGCGCTGTCCCCACGATAAACGCTCAGCAGATCTTCCAACTCCCCGATTTCGTCGAGGGCTGCCTCAGCCGACGCCATGGGGCTGGGTTGATCCGGAGGTAGCATGACGGTGAATTCGCATCCCATGGCCCGGCGAGAAACACACCAGTGCTGGCAGTACTTGCCCGCCGAACGTGGTCGTTTGGGGATCTGTGGCACAAGCGCGGCGATCAGTCCGCCGGTGGATGCACCCAGACCCCGTGGTGACAGAAACCTTCGTCGTGACCAGGAGTCTTGAGCACTCATCCGATTCCGCCTGAGAGTCTTGTACCCCCTTCATGGCCCGCAGTCGCAACAGAACGGTCAGAGGGGCGGCAGCACAGTATCGCAAACCCGCGACGACCAGGCAAATGTGAAGCCGGGCGCCCGCTACGGCCGATCCAGCCCGCCTACGCGGTGCGGAAGACCGCAGTCCGATCTTCCGGCGCTAGCCGGTTCATCTCTTTCATGACCATCCCCGACTCCATGTCGCCTCGGATGCGGAACGCGACATGACTCCGACAGGTCTTTGCCCTGCTCTGTTGTGTGATCGCGTGCCGTTGTTCAGAGCCCTATTGACCAGGGATCTATGCGGCCCGCGCGCATGTTTGTGGATGGCGGTGCGCTCCGGTTGCGGCCCGCAAAAAGGCGGTCTGGCTTAGCGAAGGATGACGGGCGTGCCCCGAGCCCCTCCCAGAGTCTTGGCGGCGTTGCCGCCGTTGATGCCGATTTCAAGCATCTGCGAGCTGCCTAATAACGCGACGGGTTGGCCGGGCGGCACGTCGGCATAGGAGTCCCGAAGGGGTCCGATAACCGTCTCGCCAACCGTGACGTGCAGGTGGTGTCGCCGGATGTTGGCCGCCGTCAGATCAGTGACCGCGATGTTGGTAATGAGATTGCCGAAGTGGTCGATCAGGACCACTTCTCCGTCAACGGTTCCGTCGGGATGGATCCGCGGCCGGGACAGGCTCAACACTTCCATCCTGTCGACCACCGGTCCCAGATGATCAAACGCAACGCCCTTGGACAGGTGAGCGGCCACCGGCGCAAAGATATCTCGCCCGTGGAATGTCCTCGAAACCTGTGCGGCGAAGTATTGGTGATTCTCAACCGACCTTACCCCCTGCAGCACGGCGTCGCGGTGGACAAGCGTCAGCAAGCCGTTGTCCGGAGCCAGGACATATCGATCGCTGTATCGAGCGGCCAGGATCCGCCGGTTGGTACCCACCGTCGGGTCAACCACCGCCACAAAGATCGTCTTGGGTGGAAACCAAGGCAGGCATTGACGTAGCACAAACGCGCCGTGGTAGATGTCCTGCGGGTTGATCTCGTGGGTAATGTCTTCGATGATGGCTCGCGGGTTGATCTGTAGAATAACGCCCTTCATGCAGGCGACATAATGGTCGCGGGTACCGAAATCGGTAAGAAGGGCGATGACGGGGTCCATGGACTCCATTATGGACCGGCCCCTCGCGAAGTCAACGAACTCTTGACGAGCCACGGGCTTTATCACCGTGGTCTGATGGGTTCCGTGAAGACCGGCGGCATAAAGCCGCCGGCTCGTCAAGGTGGTCAAGACTCTCGCGGTCACGTAGTCTCAGGAGATCATCACATGTCTTCCGACCAGCATCGAATCGGTTGGATTGGCACCGGCGTGATGGGCGTGTCGATGTGCGGTCACGTCATGGCGCGCGCGGCCTCTATCACAATCCACAACCGTACGCGGGACAAGGCAAGGCCACTGCTCGACCGCGGTGCAGTGTGGGCCGACACGCCCCGGCAGGTCGCCGAGGCGTCGGACGTGGTGTTCACCATGGTGGGCTTTCCCCGCGACGTGCGAGAAGTCTACATGGGCAAGGACGGTGTTCTCGAAGGCGCACGGCCAGGAACAATTCTCATCGACATGACCACGACAGAGCCTTCACTGGCCCGCGAGATCGACGCAGCCGCAAGGGCCAAGGGCCTGCATGCCGTGGATGCCCCGGTCTCAGGCGGCGACGTCGGGGCGCGTGAGGCCCGGCTGTCAATCATGGTAGGCGGGGAGGCGGAAATCGTGCAGCGCGTCCGGCCGCTGCTGGAGACGATGGGCAAGACCGTCGTCCACCAGGGACCGGCCGGCGCCGGTCAGCACGCCAAGATGTGCAACCAGATCCAGATCGCCGGCACTATGATCGGCATGTGCGAGAGCCTGATCTACGCCCGCAAGGCCGGGCTCGACGTCGAGACGATGCTCAAGAGCATCAGCGGAGGAGCGGCCGGATGCTGGTCGCTCGAAAACCTCGCTCCGCGCATCTGCAAGCGCAACTTCGATCCGGGCTTCTTCGTCGATCACTTCGTCAAAGATATGGGCATCGCGCTGGAGGAAGCCAAGCGCATGAATCTGCCTCTGCCCGGCCTGGCACTCGCTCATCAGCTCTACGTGGCGGTGCAAGCCCTCGGCCACGGCCGCAAGGGCACCCAAGCCCTGATGCTGGCTCTCGAGCACATCGCCGGAATGCCGGATCGCGAATGAGCGCGAGGTAGGGCACGGTCGAAGTCGCCTCGGGCGACTGAGACCTGCCGTCTTTGAACGTTCCCGAAGGCTACTGTACGAAGGGGTTGATGATCTCCAATTCCGGCACTCTTTGGGCAGGTATGTTTCCAGAGTACAAGAAGGACGTTTGTGTCAAGAGCGATCATGCAGTTCGTCACGAGTTGGCGGCTCGCCGCCGGAGTTGAAGCCCATTCGAGCGATGCCGCTGCGCAGACGTTCGATCGCCTCGGCACGTGATGACGATGACTTGCCGTTCATGGGCTGGACAGTCAGCCATACCCGCTGGTGCTCCTGCAGGGGCAACGGTTCAAGGGGCTTGAGTACCCCGTTCACGTATATGGTTTGAGTAACGTTCTTCACAACGGCACCGTGGTTGCGTCGGTGGTCCTTCTATCGGGCCACACTCCATCATACTTGCGGGTCCCCGTGATCGGCAACTTGCGGTGTCACTTCACCGGCCGGCTGAAGCCTCACCTGCGGCGGGGGCCGTGGCCGGCTGGGTCGTGCCCGCGCGGTGCCACTCGGAGTGCTTCAGTTCCCAGTCCTTCAGGTCGCCGATTGGCAGGGTGATCTCCGAGACCTCGCCGGCGTTGAACTGCAGGCCTGTCGCGGCTTCACAACGGCAGCGTCTAGCATTGTCGGATTGCGCTGGAGCCCCTCGGTTGTTCCGGATGCGCTACAAAGCGGCCGGCTCTCGAGGCGGGCCGCTTAGAATGGCTTACTCAGGCAGAAGCACGCGGGGTTCATTTAGCTTCGCCTGATCGCTTCGGCGTCGATACGACGTTGGTCGACTTGCGCGTAGCGGTTACGGACGACGGGAATCAACGGTCCCATCACGGCAACCAAAATAACCCCGCAAAGAACCATCGGATACCAGATGCCGTACGGCTGCCCGGACGCCAGGGCGATCAGGCCGATGATCAGTTGGACCGCGCCTGCCACGACGAAGAAGGCCATGGACCCAAGGACGAATCGTCGTCCCTTGCCTCGCGGGGCCAGGATTCCGCCTATCGCCCCGAGAACGCCGCACAGTGTTCCCCCCACGCCCCCGCCGATGATGCCATACATCGTGCCGAACGTGTTAGCATCAAACCACGGTTCGCTCATTGTTGTGCTCCTTAGTTGCCTGGATTGCACGTCTGTGCAAATCGAGTATGGACCTTGCTGCTGACGTGGTTACTTCCCCCCGTTCAACGAGATCCGCCAGCGTTTCGGCCATGACGTCCGCCGCCTTGCCTGCCAGCACTTGCCTGACGCGGGCAATCAACCGGTCCAGCCGCCCCCTGATTGTCGGATAACTGACGCCGTAGGCGGCCGCCACGTCCTTCAAAGAACCGGAGGCCAGAACCAACTGAAGGACAAAGTCGAGGTCGCTACTATCTAATCTCGTCAGGGGATGTGGCTCGGTTTCATACGATCCCATGACTCTGCCTCAAGTTATTGGTCTTATCCTTGCTGGCATGGCCGTTGGCCACATGCATCAACTGTATGGTCGATTTTAATAAAAAGCAAATCGGTTTTCATAAAATTAAAGATCAGGATCTGGCTTCCGGTGGCAAAGACCGCCGCTATTGTGATTTACTGGACGTGTTCGCGGCCCTGTCACTATGGCATACCGGACGGGATTGCTGCCACGCTGGCACGGCGGCGAGGGGCTCAGATCTGACGATTCAGATTGTCGTAATTTCAAATTTTCAAAAGAGTTAAGCGTAACACTTCGTGCCGCATGCCTCTTGTGGCACCCTGTTTGCCCTGACTGCCAGCCAAGGGGAGAATCCCTGTCGACGTAGGTACGAACGCCCCGGCCGGGTTGGGCCGGGCAAGTGAACACCAAGGAGAACCAAGGACATGGCTGCGAAACAATTGGCATTTGATGACGAGGCCCGAGCAAGCTTGTTGGCCGGCGTGGAAAAGCTGTCACGGGCGGTCAAGAGCACGTTGGGGCCCCGCGGCCGGAATGCCGTGCTCGACAAAGGTTGGGGCTCGCCGACGGTCACCAAAGATGGCGTGACGGTTGCCGAGGAGATCGACCTGACCAACAAGTACGAAAACATGGGTGCCCAGTTGGTCAAGGAGGCGGCGAGCAAGACCAGTGACGCCGCCGGCGACGGCACCACCACCGCGACCGTACTGACCGAGGCCATTTATCGCGAAGGCTTGCGAAACATCGTGGCCGGGGCCGACCCTATGGCCCTCTGCCGAGGAATCGCCAAGGCCGTCGAGGCGGTTACCGAGGCCCTCAACAAACTGGCCAAGCCGGTCAAGGTCACGGCCCGCGAGGACCTGATCAACGTCGCCGCGATCTCAGCCAACAATGACCGCAGCATCGGAGAATTGCTCGCCCAGTGCTTCGAGAAAGTCGGCAAGGACGGCGTGATCACCGTCGAAGAAGGCAAGAGCGCGGAAACGAACTATGACCTCGTCGAAGGCATGCAGTTTGACCGTGGCTACCTTAGCCCGCACTTCATCACCGACCAGGACGCAATGGAAGCCGTTCTGGAAAAGCCCTACATCCTGATCCACGAGGAGAAGATCTCGAGCGTCACGAAGCTGGTTCCATTGCTCGAGAAGATCGCCAAGGCCAAGAAGCCGCTGCTGATTATCGCAGAGGACGTCGAGGGTGAAGCCTTGGCCACGCTGGTGGTTAACAAGATGCGAGGCATCGTGGAAGTCTGTGCGGTGAAGGCTCCCGGATACGGCGATCGCCGCAAGGCCATGCTCCAGGACATCGCCATTCTCACGGGCGGCAAATGCATCACCAAGGATCTGGGCATTGAACTTGATGCAGTGTCAATTGCCGACCTTGGTGTCGCCAAGAAGGTGCGGGTGGACAACGATAATACGACGATCATTGAGGGCGCCGGCAAGACGGCCGAGATTCAGGCCCGCTGCGCCCAGATTCGCCGCGAGATTGAGATCACCACGAGCGACTACGACCGCGAGAAACTGCAGGAGCGGTTGGCCAAGCTCTCCGGGGGCGTGGCTCAGATCAACGTCGGAGCGGCCACTGAAACGGAGATGAAGGAGAAGAAAGCTCGTATCGAGGATGCCCTCCACGCGGTTCGCGCGGCCATCGAGGAAGGTATCGTGCCGGGCGGCGGCGTGGCCTTGGTTCGTTGTATTGACGCTCTGGACAACGTGAAGTGCAACGGTGACGAGAAAACCGGCGTCGAGGTGGTGCGCAAAGCCCTGTCCGCCCCGCTCAAGCAGATCGCGGCCAACGCCGGCCAGGAGCCGGGCGTGGTACTCGCCAAGGTTCAGGCCAAGAGCGGCGCTTTCGGCTACAACGCTGAAACGAACGCCTACGGCGACCTGCTCAAGGACGGAGTCATGGACCCGACGAAGGTCGTCCGGGCGGCGCTCGTCAATGGCAGCAGTATCGCACGACTGCTGTTGAGCACCGACTGTATCGTCGCCGAGAAGCCCAAGAAGGATGAGGAAAAAGGCGGCCCCGGCGGCATGGGCGGCGGAATGGACGACATGGAGGGCATGGGGGACATGATGTGATCGTGCGGACGACGCGGTCGCCCTTTTGCAGCGAGTGGTGTTACGGTTTTCGGCAACAAACGGGTCCTCATATACGGAGCCTGAAGACGAACGGAGATAGACGCGATGGCGAAGCTGAACATCAAGCCTTTGGATGATCGGATCGTGGTCGAGCAGTGTGAGGCCGAGGACAAGACGGCCGGCGGCATTGTCCTGCCGGACACGGCCAAGGAAAAGCCCCAGCGCGGCAAGGTGCTGGCAACGGGGCCGGGCAAGCTGCTCAAGGACGGCGGACGCGGCAAGATGAGCGTAAACGTCGGCGACGAGGTCTTCTACGGCAAGTACGCCGGGTCCGACGTGGAAATCAACGGGAAGAAATACGTGATTCTCAAGGAGAGCGACGTTCTGGCAATCCTGGAGTAGCCGCCCTTGTAACCGGCGGAAGCGGCCGCATCGAACGACGGCGCGGCCCGAAACAAGAGAGCAGGAATCGCGAAAAGCGAGGAGCAGATAGAGATGCCCAAGCAATTGATGTTTGAAGATGCGGCGAGACAGCAACTCTGGCAGGGGTTGTCAAAGCTGTCGTCGGCGGTCAAGGTGACGCTGGGGCCGACCGGCCGAAACGTGGTGTTGCAGAAATCGTTCGGGTCTCCGCGAGTCACCAAGGACGGCGTGACGGTCAGCAAGGAGATCGAATTGCCTGATCCCTTCGAAAACATGGGCGCCAAGATGGCCAACGAGGTGGCCAAAAAGACCAGCGACGTCAGCGGCGACGGCACCACCACCGCTACGATCCTGGCCGAGGCCATCTATCGCGAGGGCCTCAAGAGCGTCACTGCCGGCGAGAATCCGATGGCCCTCAAGCGGGGTATCGACGCCGCCGTGAAAGTGGCCGTCGAGAGCATCAAGCAGCAGGCGGTCAAGGTCAAAGGCGACGACATAGCCAAGGTCGGCACCATCAGTGCCAACGGCGACGCCGAGGTCGGCAAACTGCTCGCCGAAGCCCTCGAACAGGTCGGCACTGAAGGCATCATCCAGATCGAAGAGGGCAAGAGCCTGGCGACCGAGAAGGAAATCGTCGAAGGCATGCAGTTCGATAAAGGTTACATCTCGCCTTACTTCATGACGAACGCCGGCACGCTCGAGTGCGTGCTTGAAGACGCCTACATCCTTATCCACGAGAAAAAGATTTCGAACCTTCGGGACCTCATCCCGCTGCTCGAGAAGCTCGTCAGCACGGCAAAGCCGCTGCTGATCATTGCCGAGGACGTCGAGGGCGAGGCCCTGGCCACCCTGGTGGTTAACAAGCTTCGCGGGGTGTTGAACGTCTGCGCCGTGAAGGCCCCTGGCTTCGGCGACCGTCGCAAGGCTCTGCTTGGCGATATCGCGGTTCTGACCGGCGGCCAGTTGATCAGCGAGGATCTGGGCATCAAGATCGAGAACATCGAGATGTCTCAGCTCGGGCGGGCCAAGAAAATTGTCGTCGACAAGGATTCGTGCACCATTATCGAGGGTGCCGGGAAGAAAGCGGACGTCAAGAGCCGATGCGATCAGCTTCGCCAGATGATCGAAACCACCACCAGTGATTACGATCGCGAGAAGCTGCAAGAGCGCCTGGCCAAGCTCACCGGGGGCGTGGCCATCATCCGCGTCGGCGGGGCCACGGAGACCGAGGTCAAGGAGCGCAAGGATCTGGTCGAGGATGCGTTCCACGCCACACGGGCGGCCGTCCAGGAGGGCGTCGTCGCCGGCGGCGGCGTGGCTTTCGTCCAGGCTATCGACGCGGTCAAGAAGGCCCGTGACAAAGCCGACGGCCCCGAAAAGCTCGGCTATGACATTGTGATCCGGGCACTCCAGGCCCCGGCCAGGCAGATCGCTGAAAACTGCGGCAAGGACGGCGCCGTGGTGGTCTCGGAAATCATGGAGAAAGGCACGAACATCGGGTTTGACGGGCGGACCGGCGAATTTGTGGACATGTTCAAGGCCGGTATAATCGATCCGGCCAAGGTCGCGCGCACGGCGCTTGAGAACGCCGCCAGCGTGGCCGGGCTCATGCTCACCACTGAGGTTCTGGTCACCGATCTCAAGGATGATCAGAAGGAGGTCGTCGGGGCTGTCCGATAGTTCATAGAGTCGATGCCGGCCCTTGTCTGACAGGGGGCTCCAGCCCGTATCGCCGATGGAGCCGGGACAAACCCGCTCTTCGACGCTGCGGGCTGGCGGCATGACGGGCTGGCGAAGGCGGGGATCGCTGCGGTGCGGTACCTGAGTCTTCTCAATCGGCGAGTTTGCTGCGAGTATGGTAGTGGCGGCACAGCGAGATTATTACGAAATCCTCGGGGTTTCCCGGGATGCCGGGCCGGACGAGATCAAGAAGGCGTACCGCCGGGCCGCCCTCAAGTATCACCCTGACCGGAACAAGAACGATCCTGATGCCGAGGCCAAGTTCAAAGAGGCGGCCCAGGCATATGAGGTGCTCTCCGATCCCCAGAAGCGGCAACGATATGATCGCTACGGCCACGAGGGGCTTCGCGGCGTCGGCGTCCACGACTACAGCCACATGCGTGTCGACGACATCTTCTCGATGTTCGACGACATCTTCGGGGGCGGAATCTTTGGTGGCGACGGCCGGCGCGGCGGCGGTGT